>Ga0066187_1000008_pt1 | contig 96570 bp, 101 predicted proteins | sample WorMetexBAHAMAS1_FD_58706 | JGI IMG/M metagenome (GOLD analysis project Ga0066187, IMG submission 58706) | Marine gutless worms symbiont microbial communities from Max Planck institute for Marine Microbiology, Germany - Inanidrilus exumae... | ecosystem: Host-associated > Annelida > Digestive...
CGGCGTGTTCGAGACGGTCATCTAACGCAGCACCCAGGTGTCCTTGGAGCCGCCGCCCTGGCTTGAATTCACCACGATGGAGCCTTCCCGCAGGGCGACGCGGGTGAGGCCGCCGGGCAGGACCCAGGTGTCCTCGCCGGTGATCGCGAACGGCCGCAGATCCACGTGACGCGGTTTGATGGCGCCATCGATCAGGGTGGGGCAGACCGACAGGTTGACCAGTGGTTGACTGATATAGTTCGCCGGGTCGCTCTTCAGCTTCGCCCTGTATTCCTCGATTTCCTGTTTGCTGGAGCGCGGTCCAATCAGGATCCCGTAGCCGCCGGATGCGCCGACCGGTTTGACGACGAGCTGCTCCAGATTGTCCAGGGTGTATTGCAAGGCATCCGGTTCGCCGCAGATGTGCGTTTCCACGTTCTGCAGGATGGCATCCTCGTCCAGGTAGTAACGGATGATGCGCGGCAAGTAGGCGTAGACGGCCTTGTCGTCCGCCACGCCGGTTCCGACCGCATTCGCCAGCGCGACGTTGCCCTTGCGATAGACTTCCATGATCCCCGGAACGCCCAACATACTGTCCTCGCGGAAGGCCTGCGGATCGAGGAAGTCGTCGTCGATGCGCCTGTAGATTGCGTCCACCGGGTCCAGCCCATCGATGGTGCGCATGTAAACGCGGTCATTGTCGATCACCAGATCGCGCCCCTCGACCAGCGGCACGCCCATCTCCCGGGCCAGGAAGATGTGCTCGAAATAGGCCGAGTTGTAGACGCCCGGCGACAGCAGGACGACATTGGCGTCGTGCCCGTGGTGCGGCGCGATCGCTGTCATGGCTTCGTTGAGCTTGCGACCGTAGTCCTCCACCGGCCGGATTTTCAGGCCGGCGCCGAGGTCCTGAAACGCCCGCAGCATCATATGGCGGTTCTCGATGACGTAGGAGACACCCGACGGGGTACGAGCGTTGTCCTCCAGAACCCGGAACTCTCCGTCGTCGCCCCTGACCAGATCGATGCCGCAAATGTGCACGTAGGTGCCGAACGGCACATCCAGCCCAACCATCTGGGGCCGGTAATTGGCGTTCTTCAGGACGAGCTCGCCGGGAATGACACCGTCCTTGATCACCTTCTGGTCGTGATAGACATCCCAAAGGAACAGGTTAAGCGCCTTGACCCGTTGTTTGACGCCGGCCTCCAGGGTCTGCCATTCCGGTGCGGAGATTGGACGGGGTATGACGTCGAAGGGGAGAATCCGGTCGATCGCCTTGCGATCGGTATAGACCGTGAAGGTAATGCCCAGGTTGTACAGCTCGCGCTCGGCATCCCGGGCCCGGGCCGTCAGATCGGTGGTGTCCAGCTCGGCAAGGCGCTCGCGGATGGGCGCCGCATGTTCCGCCGGCCGGTTCCGTCCGCCCACGACCTCACAGTAATAGTCGCCCGGGTCATAGGGCGTTGTCCCTGCCAGTTCTGTGGCTTCCGCCATGTGTCGACAGCCCCAAATGCCTTCGTGTCCGGAGTTGCGAGCCGGTTTAACCAAGATGCGGTGCGCGGCCCACTCCCTTGTTCTTGGGGCGATTATGGACCGGAAGGCGAGCCCAACTCCACCCCGGATATTACAGGACGGTGATGGGTTTGCAGGCGGTCTACCTGGAAGCGCCCAGATGCAGGCTCCGGACGACCACGGTGCCGGCCAGCATGTCGTGCAGGCACCGGCCGCGATCGCTGAATAGTGCCAGCAGCAGTACCAGGCCGCCGGTCGCCGGCACGGTCAGGTAGAAAATCAGGGCCAGCAGAAACGCCTGAAAGATGTTTGGCCGAGCGCCGTCCAGACCGACGACGCGCAGGCCGAAGAACAGCATACCGACGGTTGCCGAAGCGCCTGAGGCCACGGTCAGCGTGTGGTAGGCGAGCGGCACGAAGGGCAGCACGGGGAGGATCACCGGCAGCAGCAGGCCGAAGGTCATGAACCCGACCGACCACGCGATCACCGTCAGGATGCTCAGAATGACGAAATCGACGCAGAAGGCCAGCATGCGGCGCAGCAGAATGCCTTCGAACAGGCGTGGATCTCTCAGCGCGTCGTCATTCCAGGAAGCATCGATCGACATGGGCGGGTCCGGGCGGGGGCAGGGCGGTCGTCAAGCACATAGGTGGCGTGCCCTGCAAACACAAGATGCGCGCGGACGATTACTCCGCGATCGGGGGCGGGAGGGGCGTCTCGCTGGCGGCCACCTCCGGCGTGCTGCGCAACAGGACAACCACGATGCGCCGGTTTGCCGGGGCGCGGGGATCCGCCGGATAGGCGAGTTCGGTGTCGGCGCGGCCATAGACGGTCTTGAAACGCTTGCCGTCGATGCCGGCCTGCAACAGCGTCCGACGGGCGGTCTGGGCCCGGTGAATGGAAAGCTCCCACTTGCCGGTACCATCGCGCCGGATGAAGGGGGTGGAGTCGGTATGGCCGGTGACCGAGATCTTGTTCGGAAGCCGCCCGGCGATGCTGGCGACGAAGGACAGGATCTTCTTGGCCAGCGGGGTGAGGTCGGCGCTCTGGGGCAGGAACATGGGCCGCCGTTGCTGGTCGATGATCTGGATCCGCAGGCCTTCCTCGGTGATGTCGATTTTGATCGACTCCTTGAGATCTGCCAGTTCCGGCGGCAACTGGTCCAGGGCGGATTCCAGCAGCCGCTTGCTGGTATTGAACATCCGCTCTTCGTTCGAGGGATCGATTTCGGTCTCGCTGGCGGAAATCTCCTCGACGTCCTCGCCTTCGCCGCGGGCGTCTGCGTCCTGATCTTCCTCGGTCGGGTCTTCCAGATTGAGCGATTCCTTTGCGCCCGGTTTGGGGATCGGTCCGGGGTCGCTCACCGAGATGCCGCCGAACATGCCGTCGCTGCCGCTGGAGCCTTTGACCGCGCCGATCGGCTCGAAATAGTTCGAGATGCCGTCTTTCTGTTCTTCCGTCGTGGCGTTCAGCAGCCACAACAGCAGGAAGAACGCCATCATGGCGGTCACGAAATCGGCATAGGCAACCTTCCACGCCCCCCCGTGATGGGAGTTGTCGGCGATCTTGATCTTTTTGACGATCAGTTCTTGATCAGTCTGCTCCGCCATCGTCCGGTGCCATCGTTCCTAAGGAGGTCTAGCCGCTGGGGGGCGGTGTTCGGCGGACAAGCAGGATGCTGATCCGACGGTTATTCGGCGCTTCGGGTTCGCGGCGCAAAAGAGGTTCGGTGTCGGCCTTGCCGACCACGGTGACGATCCGGTCGGACGGCAAGCCCGATTCCACCAGCCAGCGCCGAGTTGAAGCGGCGCGATCGCCAGACAATTCCCAAAGCCCGTAATTCTCGTCTCGCTGCCAGTCGGCGCGTTCCGTGTGGCCGGTGATCTGCGCCTTGTTCGGCAATCGCACGACGATGCTAGCGACCAGGGCGATCAGCCGCTTGGCCCGTTTGGTCAGGACGGCACTGCCTTCCTCGAACATGCCCCGATTGTGGGTATCCAGGATCTGGATTCGCAGCCCCTCGGGCACCACCTCCACGACGATGCTGTTCTGCATCTGCTGGAGTTCGGGCGCTTCCTGGATCGACTGGCGGATCGCCTCCTTGGCGCGGTTGAGGGCGTCTTCCTCTTCCTCGATATTCTGAACCCGTGATCGGTCGACCTTGGATTCGTCGGTATCGATTTCTTCCTTGCGGCCCGGCTCCACGTTTTCGGTCTCGGCGCCGAAGCTGGGGACGGGGATCATGACGGTGGGCGGGGATGCGGCCGACCGAAGCGCGCCGGGGCCCTCCACGGATAGGCCTTTCAGCGCAGCGCCCAGGCCGGTCTCTTCGTCCGACACGCCGATCGGCTCGAAGAAGTCGGAGATGCCGCGTTTCTGCTCTTCGGTCGTGACGTTCAAGAGCCAGAGCAGAAGGAAGAAGGCCATCATGGCCGTGACGAAGTCGGCATACGCGACTTTCCACGCCCCGCCGTGATGCTCCGCGGGGATTTTCTTTTTCTTCTTCAGGATGAGCGGTTCAAGATCCTCTAGGGTCTCGGCCATGCTCGGTCTCCAGTTTCAGGCGTTTGCGTTGCCGCGCATGAGCGCGCGGCGAAGCCGTCCCTTAGATCGGCGGCAGGCCCTCGACCGCCTCCTCGACCTCGCCAAAAGTCGGGCGGACGTGCTCGGCCAGCGCTTTGCGCGCAAACTCCACCGAGATCGCGGGGGCGTAACCCTGCAGATGCGCCATCAGGCCCGCTTTCAGGCACAGGAAATAGGTGTGTTCTTCGTCGCGGATCGCCTTCACCGCGGTGGCCATGGGCGCGAAGAACCCGTAGCAGAGCAGAATCCCGAGAAACGTACCCACCAGGGCCGCGGCGATAAGGCCGCCGAGGACCTCAGGCGGCTCGCTGATCGAGCCCATGGTTTTGATGACGCCCAGAACGGCGGCGACGATGCCCAGGCCGGGAAAGCTCTCGGCCATGATCGTGAGCGCGTGGGACGCTTCGTGTTCCGCGTGGTGATGGAGCTCCAGTTCCTGCTCCATCAGCGTTTCCATCTCATGGGGATTGTCGGTGCCCATGGTCATCATGCGCAGGTAGTCGCAGAGGAAATCCAGTGCGTGATGTTCGCTGTGAAACTTGGGGAAGGCCTGGAACAGGCTGCTTTCTTCCGGTCGCTCCACGTGCTGTTCGACGGCGAGCGGCCCCTTCTGCTTCATCAGTTTGAAGACCTGGTACTGCATGGTGAGCAGCTCCAGATAGTCCTCTTTCTTGTATTTCGCCCCTTTGAAGATCGCACCCAGGCCACTCAAGGCCTTCTTGATCGTCTTCATCGGATTGCCGATCAGGAACGCGCCCAGGCCGGCGCCGCCGATGATCACCAGCTCGAAGGGCTGGTTGAGGACAGCGAGCTTGCCGCCCATGGCCATATAGCCCCCGAGCACGCAGCCGGTAACCGTTATGATGCCGATAATGACGAACATTGCTTTGAGCCCGGATCCGGTCCCCAGATCTGTCAGACGCGGTGAGGCGGTATCGCCCGTATTGCATCATTCTTAGTCGTTTCGTGGTTAAGGAACTGCAAATGGGCCTCGCCGAACCGGCCCACATACACTAAATAGCGGGCGGGGAACTGCCGTTGTTGGGGTCGTTAAGGAATCATTCAGGTGGTCGGCGAGAGGGATTTCAAGGCTGCGTGCGGCCAATTCGCGACGGGGGTGACGATCGTGACCACGACCACCGCTGCTGGCGAGCCGGTGGGCGTGACGATCAACTCATTCAGTTCCGTTTCACTGGATCCGCCGCTGGTGCTGTTCTGTCTGGATCGGGACGCCGGAACCTATGCGGCCTTCGAGTCCTGTCAGGCCTTTGCCGTCAATATCCTGTCACGGCATCAGATGGACCTCTCGGTTCGGTTCTCCCGGCCGCAGCCGCAACGCTTCGACGATCTGGCCCATTTCATGGGCGAGACGGGCGCGCCGGTATTGGAGGAATGCATTGCCTGCCTCGAATGCACCCGAGAGGCGGCGTATGAGGGCGGCGACCATGTGATCCTGGTCGGCCGGGTGGCGGCGGTGCACCAGCGCGACGGGAACGATCCGCTGCTTTATTTCGGGGGGCGGTACGCCACCCTGGGTCCCGACGCCTAGGCGCTCTGGTCGGTCGACTCGACCGGTTTTTCCGAAACGCCGGTTTCGAACTGTTGCTGCAGACGGCTTTCGAAGGCCTCTGCGCTCATCGGCTTGCCGAAGTAATAACCCTGGCAAAGGCGGCCGCCATGGCGGCGCAGGTAGCCGGCCTGGGTTTCCGTCTCGACGCCCTCGGCAATCGACGACACGCCCAGTTCACGGCTCATGGCCAGGGCCCCCCGCAAGATCGGCGCATCATTGTCCAGCGAGCCGATCGAAGAAACGAATGAGCGGTCGATCTTGATGGAGTCGATGGTGAAGCGCTCCAAGATCATCAACGAAGAATAGCCCGTCCCGAAATCGTCCAGCGCGAGCTTGACGCCGATGGTCTTGAGGCCGGTGAGGGCGCGGGCGGATGCTTCTAGGTCGCGGGTCAGGATCTCTTCTGTGAGCTCCAGGGTCAGGCAATGGGGCGGCAGGCCTGTCTCTTTCAGGGTCCGGTCGACAAAATCCAGGAAATCGGGGTCGACCAGCCAGCGCGTCGAGACGTTCACCGCCGTCGTCAATTCGGTTCGGAAGCGCCGGTTCCAGCGGACGGTCTCCTCGCAGACCTGGCGCAGCAGCTGCCGGCTGAGCGGGACGATGATTCCGGTCGCTTCGGCGATGGGCAGGAAATAGCTGGGACCAAGCACGGTCCCGTCCTCGCGGCTCCAGCGCAACAGCGCTTCTGCGCCGTAGATTCGCGAGTTCCGAACGTCGACGATGGGTTGGTAGTAGGCGACGACCTGCCGCTCGGCGATCGCGGTCCTGAGTTCGACCTCGACCTGAATCCGCATGTTTGGCCGAAGCGAGTTGTCCGGCGAATAAAAGACGTAGGACGAACCGGTCACCTCTTTCGCCGTCCGCATGGCGTCGGCGGCGGCCCGGAGCAGAAGGTGCGCCTCGGCCCCATGCTCCGGATAGATCGCGATGCCGATGCTCACGCCCACATAATGGGACCGGCTTTCCAGATGGATCGGCTGGTTGCATGCCGCGATGATCCGATGCACGGCATGCATTGCGTCTTCGTTGCCTTCGATGTCTTCCATCAGGACGGCGAACTCGTCGCCGCCGATACGGCCGATCGTATCGGTTTCGCGGGCGCACTGGTTGAGGCGATCCGCGACGTTCCTGAGCAACTGATCGCATTCGGCCCAGCCGATCGACTCGTTGAGCCGGGCAAACTGGTCGAGGTTGAGGAAGAGAAGGGCAGCCTTGCCGCCGGCCCGGCGCGCCCGTGCCAGCGCCCGTGAAACACGATCCTCGAACAGCAGCTTGTTTGTGAGTCCGGTCAGACCGTCGAAATGCGCCAGTTTACGCAGGCGGTCCTCCGTCTCCAGGCGACCCAAAGCCGCCGCCATGATCTTCGCCAGCGTCTCGGCGATCCGCCGCATGGTGTGGCTGGCATTCTTGGACTTGAAGCGCAGCTGCAGATCCAGCAGGCCGACGATCTTGTCGTTGTCATGCAGAGGAATCAGCAGGGACACCCGGGATGCCCGTTCCGACAGCCATACCCTGTCGGCCTTTGCCTCGGAGGGCAGGTCGTTTGCCGATTCGATGATGACCGCTTCCAGCGCGTCTAGGCGCTTCCAGATCCAGGGCGCCTCGTCGCGGCCGAATGTCCGGCCGGCGGCGCCTTGCTGGGGCCCTGCCGGGGTCCAGGATTCCTCGTGCACCAGGATATCCCGGTCAAGATCCATCCGGTACAGCATGACCTGCTCGGCGCCCAGGAACGCGCCGAGGGTGCCGACGGCCTTTCGGATCCACCGGCCGATCTGGCTCATGTCGGTGTTGAAGAAGCTGGGGATCAGCAGGTTGACCAGATTGTCGATCGGGTCGGTTTCGCCGCCGGCGTGGCCGATTGCGGACTCGAAACTGCGTTTGAACCGTTCCAGCGCCGCTTGCGAGGCATGACTCAGATTGCGCAAGGAAAGACGGGCCTCTGCGCCGAGGCTGTCCAGGATTTCCGGGTTCTTTGGCAGATTGATGGCCAGAAGTGTGACGTCGGTCTCCGCGCGGGCCTCGTTCAACCGGGTCGAGTCGCGAAAAACCAAAGGCTCCCAGCCGATTATGCGGCCGGATTCACTCATGACGTCCAGATCGAAGCTGCGCGTGATCGCCGGCGCGCCGGTGGCGACGCGCCCGTCGAGCAGAACATAAACGCAGGCTGCGGGGTCACCGCTCCCAAAGATGAGGTCGCCCTGCGAAAATGTGACCTGCGTACAAAACTGGCTCAGGCCTGACAACGTGCCGTTAACCAAAGGCACGCGGTCTGCGCTCTCAATCATCGCTTTCTGCGGCCCTTTCTGGTTTTTGATCTTCTTAGGCCTATGCCCGGAACGGCTGATTTTTGGCTCAATTCGGGGCTTTGGCCCGTCCGGCCTTCGTCCGGCAATCTTGCCGATTCTAGGGAGTAATCCCCATCGATCTGTTAACGGATCAGCTCTGAACCGCTGTTTCCGACTGGAGGATGGGATTGTAGCCGCTGGCCTGGAGCTGTCGCATGATCTGCTCCACATGCTGGGAATCCCGGGTTTCCACGATGATGTCGAGATCCGCCTGCTTCACCGGGACGTCGTAGAACATGCGCTGGTGGAATACCTCCACGATATTGCCGCCGGTCTTGCCGATCTGGTCGGCGATCTGGCCCAGTGCACCCGGCGCATCCTTGATCTCGACCCGCAGGCGGACCATGCGGCCGGCCCGGATCATGCCCCGCAACAGGATCGAGGCCAGGATACGGGAATCGATGTTGGCCCCGCATACCGGCAGCCCCAGCGTGCGACCCGCAAAGCGCTCCGTGTGCTCCATAACGGCGGCAAGTCCAACGGCGCCGGCGCCCTCAGCCAGGACCTTGCCGGTTTCCAACATGGTCTGGACGGCCGCCTCGATCGCCGCCTCGTTCACAACGACGATATCGTCGACAACCTCGCGGGCGATTTCGGCGGTTTTCTTTCCCGGCGTTTTCACGGCGATCCCTTCGGCCAGCGTCTCGCCCCCTGACGTGGCCGGAAGACCGTTCAACGTCTGATACATAGACGGGAACAACTCCGCTTCGACACCGATGAGCTCGATACCCGGCTTCAGCGCTTTTGCAGCCAAGCCGACACCGCTGACCAGCCCGCCGCCGCCGATGGGCACCACCAGACATTCCAGGTCCGGCTGGGCCGCCAGCATCTCCAGCGCGATCGTGCCCTGTCCGGCGATGATGTCGGCGTCGTCGTATGGGTGCACGAAGGTCAGGCCTTCGCGTTTGGCGATGGCGTCGGCGTGCGGCTTCGCTTCCTGGACAGTCGCGCCGAACAATTCGATATGCGCGCCGAAGGCCTGGGTTCGCACTACCTTGGTGAACGGTGTCCCTTCTGGCATGACGATCGTCGCGGGAATGCCTAGCCTCTGGGCGTGATAGGCGACGCCCTGGGCATGGTTGCCGGCTGACATGGCGATGACGCCGGCCTTCTTCTGCTTCGGCGACAGCCGTTCCAGCTTGACGCAGGCGCCCCGGTCCTTGAACGACCCCGTCCGCTGCAGCGTTTCGAGTTTGAGATAGATCGTGGCGTCCAACAGGGTCGACAGGGGTGCACTATGGACTGTCGGGGTTTTTACGATCTGCCCGTCCAGCAGACCTGCCGCCGCGCGGATGTCGTCGATGGTTGGTTTCACTGTCTTCCTCCCGGCCGACCCAGGCCGGATCAGTCGCCGGATTCCGGGCGCAGACGCAACAGCCGCCCGCCAGCCCTTAGCAGTTCGTCCCGGCTGCCCGTCAGGGTGAAGCTGACGCCGTCGCGCCACGGCGTCAACAGGTCATCGTAGTGTGGGGAAAGGGGGTTGCCCGATTGGCCGCCGGCGAGCGAGAAGCGGCTGGCATCGAGGTCGGCGAGATCATAAACCGCCCGGACGCCTGCACCGTGCACGTGGGCATAGGGCGTGGGCGAAGCGCCGCCATAGGTTTGTCCGCGGTTCAAGGTATGGTCGGCGCCGTCGGTCGCGATCTTGAAGCCGGCGAGGTCCGACAGCACGGGCAAACTGCCGAGGATCTTGTGGTCGAACCGCGCCACATGGGCGCGCGCCCAGCGCCATTCCTGCATGTCCTCGCCGTAAGTGCCGGTCAGTTCCTCCAGCGCGTCTTCCAGGGCGGCTATCAGGGCGTCGCCGCATGCTTCGACGGTTTGGGTGTCCGTTCGGTCGCACCAGTGCCGGCGATCCGTGAGAACCGAGATCAGAAAGCGCGGCCGGTCGCCCCACCATGCATTGAACAGCCCGCCAAGTTCGTCGGCGGCGATGCGGCGGACCAGGGCGCGGGTCCAGGCCGCGTACAACATTGGTGCAATCCGGTCGCGAGCCATCTCGCCGTTCCAGGCCCGCAGTATGTCAACGGCTGCCATTTGACGGTCGTTCGCCGGCTCGACCTGCAACAGCAGCGGCAGGAGCTGCCGCGCCGCAAGCGAGACATTGTCCATCTGCAGGGCGAGGCTGTCTTCAACCGTGTGTTTGTCGTTCTGATTCAGGGCGGTCGTTGCACGCTCCGCCCGAAATCCGGCCGGCCATCGTTTTGTGATCAGATAGGGGTGGGAGTCCCGCACGACCCTGTTGTTGGCATTGACGATGAGTCCGGACGCGGGGTCGAGCGTCTGGGGCGCCGCATCGGCAGGGCTCAGGTTTCGCCAGGCCGGGCCGGCACGACCGTCCGTGGGCGTGTTGCCGTCTCCGGTCCGCCGCACCGGCACGCGACCCGGCGTGATCATGCCGGTTTGCCCTACGGTGTCGGCGTAGAAGATGTTCTGAACGGGGGCGGAGAAGTCCAGCGCGGCGGCCTTGAAGCCTGTCCAGTCCGTCGCCCGGATCAGCTGGAACAACCCTTCGGCGATGCGGTCGCCCGGCGCGAGGTTGGTCGAGGCGAGTGCCACGACCTGTCCGGGCTGCACGATATCGCGGGTCGAAGCCACGACTTCGGAGATGATCGGACCGTGTCGGGTGGATCGGACGACGAGTGGCACCTCGGTTCCATCCTTGAGCCCGATCCGCTCGTCGCGGCGCAAGAACGGCATGGGCCCCGATTCCGTCAGATATCGGGATGGATCGGCTGGATCGATGGTTTCGATGACCAGGTCGTCTGTGTCTGCATGGGTGGTGGTGATGCCCCAGGCAACATGACCGTTGTGGCCGAGGACCGGAAACGGCACGCCAGGCACCGTTGCGCCGGTGAGAACCAGTTCAGGTGTCACGATGCGGGCCAGATACCAGATGCCGGGCGCTTCAAACCCGAGATGCGGATCGTTGGCCAGGATCGGAAGGCCACTGGCCGTGCGTCGGCCTGCAACCACCCAGGCGTTGGACGCGCTGTAAGGCGGCAGCAGTCCGACGTCGCCTGGCGCGGCGATCGTCGTCGGTGCATCGTCGCCGTCGGGCGGAAACAGTTCCTCGATTCGCTCCGTCGGTAGGATCTCCCGCAAACGGGCGCGCAGGATCTCGTGACGCCATTCCTGCGAGAGTTGCACCCCCATCAATCGGCCCCAGACGACCGAATGGGCGGGTTCCCATGGTTCGGGTTCGTGGCGCAGAAGGACGAATTCCGGCGGGGCGGCGAATGCCGGGTCGCGGATCGCGGCGTTGACGCCGTCGGCATAGGCCTGCAGCGCCTGCCGGGCCGGATCCGACAGGGCTCGAGTTTGACGTTGGGCCAGGCCATACAGATCAAGCGTGCGCAGAAAGCGGTCGATCGGCAACGTCGCTTCGCCCACCGCTTCCGACAGGCGACCCATCCCCAAGCGCCGGAGAAAATCCATCTGCCAAAGGCGATCCTGTGCATGAACGAATCCAAGGGCCCGGTAGGCATCCGGCTCGCTGGCGGCGAAAATGTGGGGGACGCCGCGAACATCGCGAACGACGTCGACGGGCGCCTGCAGACCGGCCACCACGACGTCGCCTTCGCTCATGGGGAGCGAGCGCCGCAGCCACAGATAACCGCCGCCGAGCCCCAGGGCGGCCAGCACCGTCACGGTCAGCAGCGCCCAGATTGCACCGCGAAGCAGTCGCCGTCGAAGTTTGGAAGACTTCACTCTCGGAGTCCCTTTTTTGTGGCGGGCAGATCCGGTACGGATGGAAAGGGCACGCGACCGAACCACGATTGTAGGGTCGAGTCGGCAAGGTGACGCAACGAAGATATGGAGGGGAGTTACTTGGGGAAGAGACAGAAAGACGTGCGGTGCGTTTCCGCGGGCGGATTCCATCGTATGGCCTATGCGGAGTGGGGAGCGGCGGCGGCGACGGAGACGCTGATTTGCGTGCATGGGTTGACCCGAAACTCCGGCGACTTCGATCGGCTGTCGGGCGCGCTCGAGGACCGCGCGCGGATTCTGTGCCCGGATGTCGTCGGACGTGGCCGCAGCGGCCGGCTTGCCGAAGGCACAGCCTACGGTGTGCCCCAATACGTCACGGACATGACCGTCATGCTGGCGGCGGCCGGCGTCGAGGATGTGTTGTGGGTCGGCACGTCCATGGGCGGTTTGATCGGTATGGCAATGGCTGCGATGCCGGGGACACCGATCAAACGAATGGTCCTGAACGACGTCGGTCCCTTCATTCCCAAGTCAGCGCTGGAACGCATCGGAACCTATCTGGCCATGGACCCGGTTTTCGACACTTGGGAGGCGGGCGCTGCGCACATTCGTGAAATCTATGCTCCATTCGGCCGCTTGTCCGAGGCGGACTGGAACCATCTGTGCCGCAACAGCCTTGAGCAGGACGACGAGGGTCGGTGGCGCCAAGCTTACGATCCGGCGATCGCGGTGCCTTTCAAGACGGAGCCGGTCGAGGATGTCGACCTCTGGCCCATGTACGAGGCAATCCAATGTCCCGTTCTGGTGCTGCGGGGGGCGGACTCGGACCTTCTCCTGCCCGAGACGACGGCTGAAATGGCAAAACGCGGGCCGCGGGCGACGGTCGTCGAATTCGACGACTGCGGCCATGCCCCGTCGCTGATGACGGCGGAGCAGATCGCAACCGTCAGGAGCTGGCTGTTTGATTGAATCGGCCATCAACGGACTGCATATCCCCGCCTTTCGTCCGCGGCCACCGTGGTGGGGCGGGGACCTTCAGACGTTGCGCAATTTCCTTATCGTGGAACTCTTCGGAGTCGCTGACCAGGACCTCCGGCCCCGGCGACTCCTCCTGCCGATGGCGGACGGCTCCGGCGACCATCTTGTCGGCGCGTTTACCGAGGGTCGTGAGGACTTGCCCGTCGTCGTCCTGATCCACGGCCTGACCGGCTGCGCCGATTCCAGCTATATTGTCTTCAGCGCTCGGCATTTTGCCGGCCTCGGCTATCCCGTGCTGCGCCTTTCGCTGCGCGGTGCCGGTCCCTCGCGGGAGGTCAGCAGGGACTACTACCACGCCGGCCGCAGCGACGATCTTCGAGACGCGCTCGGCGCGTTTGCCGCAATCAATGCTGCTCCGGCCGGCATGATCCCCGTGGGATATTCGCTGGGCGGCAACATGCTGTGCCGCTTTCTTGCCCGGCACGGCCATGAGATGAATGTACGGGCCGCCGCGATCATTTCAGCGCCGATCGACCTGAAAGCCACGTCCGATCGTTTCCTGGCGCCACGGAACCGCCTGTACCATCGCTGGCTGCTTCGGCGCATGAAGGAGGACGTTCTGGGCGGCGCCCTTTCGGGGGCCGAGAAGCAAGCAGTCGAAAAAGCGCGAACCGTCTATGCGTTCGACGATGATTTCATCGCTCCACGCTTTGGATTTGAGACAGCCGAACGGTACTACGCCGAATGCGCCGGCCAGCGGTTCCTGCCGGACATACGCGTACCCACGCTGATCATACACGCCCGGAACGACCCCTGGATTCCGGCCGAGCCCTATCGGGCGTTCCCATGGTCGTCGAACAGGTATCTAATGCCGGTCCTCGCGCCGGGCGGTGGCCATGTGGGCTTCCACCAGGCCGGCGACGGTGTCGCGTGGCATGATCGTGCCGTTGAGGCGTTCTTGCGTCAGCAACTGGGGTAGGGAATATGCGTTTATTGGCACTTTGCTCACTGACCCTGTTGATCGCAGGCGTCGCGCCGTTGACGGCAGTGGCGCAGGACGACGACGAACTCTACGCCGAAGCACAGAGGACCATTACGCGACTCATGGAGATTGATCCGGCCGACCGGGCACTGGTGCGGCGTGGCACAGCGCATCTGGCCAATGTGCTGCGCGAATTCCTGCTCCATGAGGCCAGGACGACGGACGGAAAGGTAGAAGCGCCCGCTGCCCTGACCGCGCGGCCCGGAGCGACAGCCGTTCAGACGGCAGCTTCGTCGGAGCCGGGAAAGGTGGTGCCTCTGTCTGAGGTGCCGACCGATTGGCTCGTCCTGCGTCTCAGCACGGCGCAGGCGCAGACAGAGGCCTTGCTGCAGGACCTCGACAGCGACGAGGTGGATTCAGACGCCATCGCGGCAGCGTTGGCGGAAATCCGATTGACGCTGGATGAGGTCGTGCGGCCACCCGCCGGCTAAGGGCCGCACTCCTTCCGCGGCTGATCCCGGTATCGGTCGTCCGAACCGCCACTATCCTTGCGCGCACGTAAATTAATAAAAACTGATATACCCATAAAAACAAGGGCTTTAAGGGATTGTTAACCGTCTTTCGTTAACCATTTGAACGACGGTTGGAGCAGACCCATGAGGTCAGAGCCATGCGGATTGCGCGGCGGTTTCCGCGCATTACTCTTTCTCGGCATACTTTTGAGCACGCCGGGCCGTCCTCTCTTTGCGCTCGAGCCGGCGGAAGTTTTCGCGGTTATCACGCCGAACAGCTATCCCCCCTACATCACCAACAACGACTCTGAAGGCCCGGTTGGGTTTTCCGTCGACGTCCTGGAGGCGGTTGCCGCCCGCGCCAACCTCAAGGTCAGTTTCAAAACCGCGCCTTCCTGGCCAGCGGCCCTTGAGATGTTACGGATCGGCGAGGCCGACATCATCCCGTCCATGGGCATTTCCGACGCGCGGCGTGACATTGCGAATTTCTCGGTCCCCGTTAAGACGTCCAACGTCGTCCTGATCGCCCGCAGGGATGGAAGCGACATGGGCGGCGTCTCCAGCCTTGCGGGTCGTACCGTCGGCGTTGTCGAGAGGAACATCGGCCATACGTTGATGAAGGGCCGCAACGAGATTGAGCTCAACGTCTATTCCGCGTTCTCCGTAGCCCTGTTCGCGCTCCTTTCCGGCCAAGTGGACGCGGTGGTCTATCCTCAGGAGGTCGCCTGGAGACTTGCGGCGGCAGCGGAGGTTGACGACAGGATTCGCGTGGTCGGACCGCCGATCCGTGAAATCCGCCGAGGCATCGCGGTTCGGAAGGACGCCACCGAGATATACCAGCTGATCGATTCGGCGACCCGATCCTTCGTGGAGTCGGACGAATACCGGGAGATCTATGCGCGCTGGTTCGGCACGCCGCGTCCTATTCTCACGGTAGACCGCTTGATCTGGACCTCCTGCATCCTGCTGGTTCTGGTGGTGCTGGCGATGGCCATCTGGCGCTACCGGTCGGTGTTGAAGCTAAACCGGGAACTCCGCAACGCCGTCGAGCAACGGCAACGTGCCATAGACGGCCTGCGTGACGCCAAGGAACAAGCTCAGCTCGCCAACCGTGCCAAGGATACGTTCTTGGCTCATATGAGCCACGAGCTGCGGACACCCCTCAACTCGATCCTAGGCTTTTCGGAGTGCATCTCCAACGAGATCTTCGGCAACGTCAACAAGACCGAGTATCTCGAATACGCCGGCTACATTCACGAAGCCGGCGGGCACCTGCTGAACCTGATCAACGATCTGTTGGACATCTCCAAGATCGAAGCCGGTCAGCAATCCGTTTCTGACGAGCAGGTCGACATGCGCGACATCGTTGCCCGGTGCTGCGTCATGTTGCGCGATCGCGCGCTGCAGCAGAAGGTCGAGATCGTCAACCTGTTGCCCGAGAACCTGCCATTGCTCATTGCCGACGAGCGTCATTGCAAACAAATCGTGCTCAACTTGCTGTCGAACGCCGTCAAGTTCACGCCAGCGGACGGCAGGGTCACCGTCAGCGGCTGGGTGCTGGACAACGCAATTTCGCTCCAGATATCGGACACAGGGCGCGGGATTCCGCCGGATCAGATCAAGGATGTTGTCAAGCCGTTCCGACAGATCGAGGACGTGCTTACCCGCGAGCACGAGGGCAGCGGCCTGGGCCTGTGTCTCGTCGACAAGCTGATGCGTCTGCATGACGGCGTCTTGAGCATCACAAGCAAAGTCGGCGAGGGGACGGCTGCGACCATCCAGTTTCCGGAAAACCGGACCGGCCCGGCCGTCACGGAGCTGTCAGGGAAGAGCACTGGGCAGCGGGTGACGCGCTACGGGTCCGCCCTGGTTCACTAAGTAACTGCTGGCGCGTTCTCAGGCCGAGCGCAGCGCCGCGGCCACCTCTCCGGCAAAGTAAGTGAATATCGCGTCTGCCCCGGCGCGCTTGAAGGCGAGCAGGCTTTCCAGCATGACCTTGTCGCCATCCAGCCACCCGTTGGCGGCGGCCGCCCGGATCATCGCATACTCGCCCGACACCTGGTAGACGAAGGTAGGCACGCCGAAGGCCGCCTTCGTGCGATGCACGATATCAAGGTAGGGCAGGCCGGGTTTCACCATCACGATGTCGGCGCCCTCGTCCAGATCCTTGGCAATCTCGCGCAGCGCCTCGTCGGTGTTAGCGGGGTCCATCTGATAGGTTCGTTTGTCACCCTGCAGCACGCCGCCCGAGCCAACCGCGTCGCGAAACGGGCCATAGAAGCCCGAAGCATACTTGGCCGCATAGGACAGAACGCGCGTGTCCTGAAATCCGGACTCGTCCAGTGCCGCGCGCACTGCGCCGATGCGGCCATCCATCATGTCCGAAGGCGCCACCGTGTCGCAGCCGGAGCTCGCCAGGACCAGAGCCTGTCGGACGAGGGTCTCGACGCTTTCGTCATTGAGAATGCTGCCGTCCCTGAGAATGCCGTCATGGCCGTGCGTCGTATAGGGATCTAAGGCCACGTCGCAGATCACCATCAGGTCCGGCAGGGCGGCTTTGATGGCTCGGACGGCCGTGTTGGTCAGATTGTCGGGATTGCAGGACTCCCTGCCGTCTTCTGACTTCCGGTCGTCGGGCGTGTTGGGGAACAGCGCGATAGCGGCGATGCCGAGTTCCGACGCATATCCCGCCTGATCTACTAGTAGATCAACCGACAGCCGGTCGACGCCCGGCATGCTGTCGACCGGTTCGCGCACGCCGGCGCCATCGGTGACGAAGAGGGGCCAGATCAGGTCATCGACGGTCAGTTTTGACTCCGCCACGAGGCGCCGGACCGAATCCGAGCTTCTGTTGCGCCGCATCCGCGCCGTCGGAAAACGGCCGATATTGGGATTTTGCATAGGGTGACTGGGCGTTGTTCTTGCGATTGCAGGAGTTTAGGGGATGCTCCGGCGCCAGACAATGAAAGCGGCCGGCCCGGGGTGCCGGACCGGCCGCCAGATCGGTTCAGAAACCGTACTGCGTGCCTACTCGGCCGCTTGGACCACGGAACCGGACGCGTCCAGCGCCTGCTTCAGGTCGGCGAGAATATCGTCAATGTGCTCGATACCGACCGACAGGCGCACGTAGCCTTCCGACACGCCCGAGGCCAGCTGTTCGTTGGCGTCCAGCTGACTGTGTGTCGTCGTGGCCGGATGAATGGCCAGCGATCGCGCGTCGCCGATGTTGGCGACGTGATAGAACAGCCGCAGGCTGTCAATGAAGCGGCGACCGGCCTCGGTCCCGCCGGCCAGTTCGAACCCGACCAGGCCGCCATAACCGTCCGAAAGGTACTTGTCCGCACGATCCTTTTCCGTGCCGGAGCGGAGGCCGGGATAGATCACCGATGTCACCTCCGGATGGGTGGCCAGGAACTGGGCGACCGCCCGCGCATTCCGGCAATGCTCACGGATCCGCAGTGGCAGAGTCTCCAGCCCCTGGATGAAATGGAAGGCGTTCTGTGGGCTCATGGCGCAACCCAGGTCTCGCAGCAAGGTGACCCGCGCCTTGATGATATACGCGATCGGTCCCAGCGGCTTGACGGCTTCGGTCCAGATGGCGCCGTGGTAGGACGGATCGGGGGTGTTGAGGCCCGGCTGCCGTTCGGCGTGTTCCTCCCAGGGGAAGTTACCGCCATCGACGATGGCGCCGCCGATAGAGGTACCGTGTCCGCCTATATACTTCGTCGTCGAGTACACCACGATGGCCGCGCCGTGGTCGAGGGGCCGGCAAATGATGGGCGAGGCGGTGTTGTCCATGATCAGCGGAATACCGTACTCGCGGCCGATCGCCGCTACCTCGGCGATCGGGAACACCGTCAGCTTGGGGTTCGGAAGCGTTTCGGCGTAGTAGGCCCGTGTCCGGTCGTCCGTGGCAGCCCGAAACGCCTCCGGGTCGGCCGGATCGACGAACCGGACCTCGATGCCCTGGTCCTTCATCGTGTTGGCAAACAGGTTCCACGTTCCGCCATAAAGGTCTGTGGAAGAAACGATATTGTCCCCGGCTCTGGCGAGGTTCTGGACCGCGATGGCGGTCGCAGCCTGGCCCGAACTGAGCGCCAGGCCGGCGACGCCACCGTCCAGCGCCGCTAGTCGTTTTTCCAGCACGTCGACGGTCGGATTCATGATCCGGCTGTAGATGTTGCCCAACTCCTTGAGAGCGAAAAGGTTGGCTGCATGCTCGGTGTCGCGGAACTGGTAGGACGTGGTCTGATAGATGGGGACCGCGACGGCGCCCGTAGCCGGGTCGGCCCGGTAGCCCGCATGCAGGGCAATCGTTTCCGGATGTGTGGATTGTGCTTCCGTCTGTTCGGCCATTTTTGGGTCTCCCTGTTTGTCCATTGGCGTCCAGGTCGCCATGACCCTGGGCGCATCGTCTCTTGTTCTCGCGGTGCAAGCTGCCCTTCAACGCACCGCAGGTCCCGTGCTTGGGACCGAAACCTCGCAACAAAAAACAAACGCCCCCGGCAAAGGCGGCGGCGTTTCCATCCCGCTTTAGCCGCATTTCTAAAGCGCCCGCAAGCTGAGGCTCAAATCGGCGCTGGAAAGTATCATCGCCGATGACCCGATCAGGTCAAGCAAAAATCGGCTTGGCGCCGGACCGGCTTTCCGCGGTCGGACCGTTTCGGATAGGCTGAGACCCTTCGTCCCGGACCCCTGAGGCAACATGGCCGCGGAACTGCGCGACTGGTTCAATCCAGCTCTGTTCGACGATCTGGCAGACCGCCTTAGCCTGGCCTATCCGCCGTTCGACCGCGCGGCATTCATCGAGCAGGCCGCGCACGACCTGGACGCGCTCAGCCTGACGCAGCGCATGACACAGACCTGCCGTGCCGCGCAATCATGCCTGCCCAGCGACTTTCGGCCGGCTGTGGAAGTCTTGAGACAGGTTGCGCCGGCCTACAAGGGCCAGTTCGTCGGCATGTTCATGCCAGAGTTCGTCGCGACCTATGGGCTCGAGGACCGCGACTATGCTCTGAATGCGTTGGAATACTTCACGCGCTACTCCAGCTCGGAGTTTGCCATCCGGCACTTTCTGAGGGCGGATTTCGACCACACGATCGGCGTGATGATGGACTGGGCTCGAAGCGACAACGAACATGTCAGGCGCCTGGCCAGCGAAGGGGCGCGACCACGGCTTCCCTGGTCGTTCAATCTCGATCGTCTCATCGAGAACCCGGCACCGGTCCGGCCCATTCTCGAGGCGTTGAAATCGGATGACGCGCTTTATGTCCGAAAGTCGGTGGCCAACCATCTGAACGACATCTCCAAGGACCATCCCGAAACGATGCTCGACTGGATCACCTCGTGGGACCTATCAGATACCCGAACGGCCTGGATCGCCAAACGGGCGGCCCGGTCGCTGATCAAGGCAGGCCATCCCCGGTCTTTCGCCATTTTCGGGTTCGAAGCGGATCCCGCGGTCGCGGTCTCCGAGTTCCAGCTCAGCAGCAACCGTGTCAGGATCGGCGGCGAGATCAGGTTTTCTTTTGCGCTGCGATCCAAGGCTCGCCGGCCACAGAAACTGGCGGTCGACTACGCTGTGCACTATCAAAAGAAGAACGGGCGCATGAGCCCGAAGGTTTTCAAACTCAAGGAATTCACCCTGCCTGCCGGAGAGACCACCGCTTTCACCCGCCTTCATCGTTTTGCCGATCTCACCACACGGCGCCACCATGCCGGTCGCCACGCCGTCGAACTCCTGGTCAACGGGACTTCATGCGGCAAACGGGCCTTCACCCTGCAGCCGAATTGACTGGCCGACGGCGACTACTATGATCGCCGCGCTCGAGCCGCCCGGCGTTAGGAACCTGCCATGGACTTCACTTTTTCCGAGGAACAGCGCGCCTTTCAGGACACGGCGCGCGAATTTGCGGCGGCGGAGATGGCGCCCCATGCCGCCGAATGGGATGAGGATTCGATATTTCCTGTCGCCGCCCTGCGCAAGGCGGCGGCCCTCGGGCTGGCCGGGATCTATTGCGAGGCGGATCATGGCGGATCCGGCCTGACGCGACTGGATGCTGCGATCATCTTCGAGGAGCTTGCCGCCGCCTGCGTCTCGACCGCGGCGTATCTCTCGATCCACAACATGGCCTGCTGGATGATCGACCGCTTCGGCTCCGACACGCTGCGGGCGCGGCTGCTGCCGCCCTTGCTGGCTTGCGACCATTTCGCGTCCTACTGCCTCACCGAGCCCGGCGCCGGTTCCGATGCCGCCGCCTTGCGGACAAGGGCCGAGAAGGACGGTGACGTTTACGTCCTGAACGGTTCGAAGGCATTCATCTCCGGCGGCGGCAGTAGCGACGTCTACGTCACCATGGTGCGCACCGGCGGCGAGGGCGCGCGCGGCATCACTTGCCTTGCTGTCGAGAAGGACGCGCCCGGCCTCAGCTTCGGTTCCCAGGAAAAGAAGCTGGGCTGGCATTCTCAACCGACGGCGGCCGTCATCTTCGAGGACTGCCGCGTCCCCGTGACCAACCGCATCGGGGCCGAAGGCGACGGTTTCAAGATCGCCATGATGGGGTTGGACGGCGGCCGCCTGAATGTCGCCGCATGCTCGCTCGGCGGCGCCCGGGCGGCCATGGAGACGGCTCGCGACTACATGCGCGAACGCCGTCAGTTCGGCCAGCCTCTGACGGACTTCCAGGCGCTGCGCTTCAAGCTTGCCGACATGGCGACCGAGTTGCAGGCGGCGCGACTGATGGTTCATCGCGGCGCCGCGCTGCTGCAGGCCGGCGATCCCGAGGCCACAATGGCTTGCGCTATGGCGAAGCGGTTCGCCACGGATGTGGGCTTCAGCGTCTGCAACGAGGCCCTGCAGTTGCATGGAGGCTATGGCTATCTGCGCGACTTTCCCGTCGAACGTTTTCTTCGCGACGTGCGGGTGCACCAGATCCTGGAAGGCACCAACGAGATCATGCGGGTGATCATCTCCAACAAGCTCCTGGATTCATGACCGAAGACATTCAGTTTTCCGTCTCGGGCGGTCTGGCCCGGGTGTTGCTCAACCGTCCGAAGGCGCTCAACGCCCTGACGCTGGACATGATTCGGCTTCTGGACCCAAGGCTGCGGGCCTGGGCGGAAGACCCTGCGGTAAAGGCGGTGCTTATCGAGGGGGCCGGGGACCGCGCGTTCTGTGCCGGCGGCGATGTGCTGGCGGTCTGGCAGGCCGGCAAGGCGCAGGCGGCGCTGGCCAAGGAGTTCTTCCGGGAAGAGTACACGCTGAACCGGCGCATACACACTTATCCCAAACCCTTCATCGCGTTGCTGGACGGGATCACCATGGGCGGTGGCGTCGGACTGTCGGTACACGGCAGCATCCGTATCGCCACCGAGGCGGTCCTGTTCGCCATGCCGGAGACCGGCATCGGGCTGTTCCCGGATGTCGGTGGTTCATGGTTCCTGCCGCGCTGTCCCGGCGAGACGGGAACCTATCTCGGCCTCACCGGCGCGCGGTTGGGCGCGGCCGACTGTTGTGGGCTGGGCATCGCCACGCACCATGTGAAGGCAGCACGCCTTGGCGAAATGGAAGCGGCGCTGGCGGCCGCCGACTGGGCCGGCGACGATGCGGATAGGGTGGCCGGCAGTGTGATCGAGTCTTTTGCGGCGGATCCTGGGCTGGCGGACCTGATGACGCACCGGACGACGATCGATTCCTGCTTTCGCTTCGACACGATCGAGGAGATCCTGGCGGCCCTGGAACGGGACGGCTCGGACTTCGCCGGCAAGACGCTGGCGACGCTGGCGCAGAAATCGCCCACCTCTCTGAAAGTCTCACTGCGGCAGCTCCGGCTGGGACGCCGATTGAGCTTTGACGAATGCATGACGATGGAGTACCGGCTGAGCCAGGCGTGCATTGACGGCCATGACTTCTTCGAGGGCGTGCGGGCCCTGCTGATCGACAAAGACAAGAACCCCGTATGGCAGCCTTCGACCCTGGCGGCCGTGACGCCGGAGCTGGTGTCGCGGCACTTTGAGAGCCTGGGCAACGAGGATCTGGTCTTCACGCCCTGACGGGCGCGGACCGTTACGGAAGAGGGGAACCAAGCTATGGCCAAGATCGGATTCATCGGGCTGGGGAACATGGGCGGTCCCATGGTCCGCAACCTCCTCAAGGCCGGGCATGAGGTGAACGGGTTCGATCTCAGCGAGCCCGCCTGCGAGGCCGCGGCAGCCGACGGAGCGCAGATCGTCGGCAGTGCGGCGGCGGCCGCCCTGGGTGCCGAGGTGGTGATCACGATGTTGCCGGCGGGGGCACATGTGCGCGATGTCTATCTGGGCGAGGTGTTGGGCCACAGTTCGGAAGGCGCGCTGCTGATCGATTCTTCCACCATCGATGTGGACAGCGCGCGGGCGGTGCACCAAGCCGCCGCCGATGCGGGATTTGAGATGGTGGACGCACCCGTATCCGGTGGCGTCGCCGGCGCCGAAGCCGCCGCCCTGACCTTCATGTGCGGCGGGTCGGACGCCGCCTTCGCGCGAGCCCGGCCCGTGCTGGAGCTGATGGGCAAGACCATCATTCACGCCGGCGGCGCCGGCAACGGCCAGGCGGCCAAGATCTGCAACAATATGATGCTGGGCATACAGATGATTTCGGTTTGCGAAGCCTTTTCGCTGGCCGACCGGCTCGGATTGGACCGCCAGAAACTTTTCGACATCTCCTCGGCCGCGTCCGGCCAGTGCTGGTCCCTGACATCCTACTGCCCGGTCCCGGGCCCCGTCGCAAGTTCGCCGGCCAACCGCGACTATCAGCCCGGCTTCTCCGCCGCGATGATGCTGAAGGACCTCAAGCTGTCCCAGACAGCGGCCCAGTCCGTCGCTGCTTCGACGCCGCTGGGGGCGGCGGCAACCGCTCTGTATAGTCTGTATTGCAACGATGGAAACGGAGACGTTGACTTCTCCGGCATAATAAAAATGGTGCAAGGTGAAAAAAATTAACCCTTTTCTAAATACCTATGGGCTTGATTGGTGTACTTACTCACCATAGTGTTTTCGCCCTCTGGTAGCAGGACCGAGCCGAGAATTAGCCGTGAAAGAGCAATACCTGGAAACGATCCGCCTGATCGAACGGCTGCACCGTGAGTTCCTCGAGGTGGTCAAAGGGGAAATTGACCGCCTGGGCATCAGGGACATCAACAACGTGCAGGCGCTCATTCTGTACAATATCGGCGAGGACGAGCTCACCGTTGGCGAGCTGACCAACCGCGGTTACTACCTGGGCTCGAACGTTTCCTACAACGTCCGCAAGATGGTGGATAACGACTATCTGATCCAGCAGCGTTCCACGCACGATCGCCGCGCGATCCGGGTCCGCCTGTCCGAAAAAGGGCTGGCGCTGTGGAAGCGGATAGACCAGATTTTCGACGGCCATGCTGAAAAGCTGGTCGAACGCCAGTTCTCCGACGAGGACATGGAATCGGCTGCCGCGACGCTGAAGCGCCTTGAGCGTTTCATGCTGGCGCCGTTCGGGTTCGGCCCCGCCGCCTAGCCTCCAGGGTCCGCCGAACGGGCTCTTCCACTATTTCGGTTCGACCATGCGGCCTAGCCGCCGGTGAAGGCTTGTATGCCCGTCTGCGCCCGGCCCAGGATCAGGGCGTGGATGTCGTGCGTGCCTTCGTAGGTGTTGACCGCCTCCAGGTTCATGACGTGTCGGATCACGTGATACTCGTCGGCGATCCCGTTGCCGCCATGCATGTCCCGGGCGGTTCTCGCAATATCCAGCGCCTTGCCGGTGGAGTTCCGTTTCAAGAGTGAGATGAGCTCCGGCGGGCAGCGGCCGTCGTCCTTCAACCTCGAGGCCCTCAGAACCGCCTGCAGTCCGACGGTGATCTCCGTCTGCATGTCCGCCAGCTTTTTCTGGATCAGCTGGTTTGCCGCCAGCGGCCGGCCGAACTGGTTCCGGTCGAGGACGTATTGCCGGGCCGCGTGCCAGCAGAACTCTGCTGCGCCCAGCGCTCCCCAGGCGATCCCGAACCGGGCATTGTTCAGACAGCTGAATGGGCCCTTCAGGCCCGCCACGCCCGGCAGGAGGTTCTCTTCGGGCACGAACACGTCGTCCATGACGATCTGACCGGTCAGGGAGGCCCGCAGCGAGAACTTGCCCTCGATCTTCGGGGCGCTCAGGCCGTCCATGTCCTTTTCCAGCAGGTAACCTCGGATGACATCCTCTTCGTCCTTGGCCCAAACCACCATGACGTCGGCGATCGGGCTGTTGGTGATCCAGGTTTTCGAGCCGCGGAGCCGGAATCCGCCGTCGACCTTTTTTGCCCGGGTCTGCATCGACGCCGGATCGGAGCCTGCATCCGGCTCGGTCAGACCGAAGCAGCCGACAAATTCGCCCGTCGCGAGCTTCGGCAGGAACTTCTGCTTTTGCGCGTCGCTACCGAACGCGTGGATCGGATACATCACCAGGCTGGATTGCACGGAGGCGCAGGACCGGTACCCGCTGTCGACGCGCTCAATCTCCCGAGCCACCAGGCCGTAGGCCGTGTAGTTCATGCCGGCACAGTCATAACCATCGATGGTGACGCCGAGGAGGCCCAGCGAGCCCATTTCGCGCATGATCTCGCGATCGAAATCCTCGTTCCGAAATGCCAGCGTGACCCGTGGCAGCAGCTTCTCCTGCGCAAACTGGTGGGCGGTATCCCGCACCATGCGTTCCTCCTCGCTGAGCTGTTCGTCCAGCAGGAAGGGGTCGTCCCATTTGAAAGCAGGGCGCGGCTTGGCGCTCTTGGTGGGGATGGGTGTCGGCGTGGATACTGGGTCGGCAGGGGCCATCGGTGTCTCTCTCTTTGCGGCCGGCGGGCTGATTTCCGGTTCTACTTAGGCCTTCGTTAAGAATTGTCCAACATCAAGACCGGATCGGTTCCGGGCACGGTCACGGCCGTGTCCCCGTCGCAGCATTTTCAGGTGCTTGATCATGTCCCGAAAGCCTGCCGAAGGGGTGTTGATCGAATTCATTCCGCTCGGCGACTACGTGAAGGTTTCCGCAGTCGATCCGGTGACCGGCGTCGAGGTCTCGATCGTGGGCGACCGTTCGGCCGGTCGCGAAGTCCTGGAAAGGACCGCAGCCCGGAAATTGGCCTACGTTCTTAGCAAACGGCAGGACAAGCCGAAACCGAAATCACAGAGCGGCTGGAATTTCTGACCGACCGGCTCAACCGGTCACGCTAGTGTGCGGACTTGCGGCCGCTGCGGCCCAGCCCGATCTTCTTGGCAAAGGCCGAACGCTGGGCGGCGTAGTTTGGCGCCACCATGGGATAGTCGGAAGGCAGGCCCCATTTCAGACGGTACTGATCCGGCGTCATGTCGTAGTTCGTCCGAAGATGGCGCTTCAGCATCTTGAGCCTTTTGCCATCTTCCAGGCACACGAGATATTCGGGCGTGACCGACTTCTTGATCGATACGGCGGCTTTCGCCTTCTTGCGCGGTGCGGCGGGCGCCGCCCCGTTTGCCAGGCGCGTCAGCGTGCCGAACACGGTATCGATAACGCCCGGGAGATGTGCCGCGTCACATTCATGATTGCCGACATAGGCCGACACCACATCGGCAGTCATCCTGACAATGTCGGTACGAGAAATCTCTCCGATAGACCGATCGGTCATTTGCCCACCCCTATTAATGCCGCCACCTTTGTCTGAAGATGAGATGTTATTTGGTTCGAATAGTCAAGTACAGTCTAAGAACTCATTGAATATTTATGCCTTTTTTTCTCACTTTTGATTCTTCGACGCTCTGGCGATCGGCGGTTACGGGACCGGTCCCAGGGCCAAGGTCGGGACGGCGGATGGCCCCGGTTCCGCCCCTGGGACTTTGTGAATCGACACCTAGTATCGGGCTGGCGTGGCTGACCGAGATGTGGTATGGCCAGCCTCGGGTTTGAGGGAATACACACGAATACGCGACCTGTGGGTGCTTCACTGCACCCAGTGCCTCGGTGGCCCGCTGGGCGGTCACCGCCAAGAGGGGGCACGGCTGTTCGTGGGTGGGACGGCGTGACACAAATGCAAGACCGGCCAATCATCGCTCTAGCGTCGGATCACCGGGGCGTTGCCTTGAAGGCGACCCTTGCCGGGGTTCTGAATGACCGTGGATTTGCGGTGCTGGATCTGGGCACCGATGGCGACGACTCCGTCGACTATCCGGATTTCGCCGATGCCGTAGCCGATGCTATCGGCGACGGCCGCGCGGACCGGGGCGTCCTGGTCTGCGGTACGGGGATCGGGATCTCGATTGCCGCCAACCGACATGCGCATATCCGGGCGGCGTTGTGCCGCGATGCCGAAGACGCCCGGATGTCGCGCCTCCACAACGACGCCAATGTGATCGTCTTCGGGGCCGAAAAGCCGGACACGCAAACCGCGGTCGACTGTCTCGAGCTTTTTTTGGCCACGCCTTTCGAAGGCGGCCGACACCAGAGTCGCGTTGCCAAAATGTCGCCCAATTCGAACAATGCGCAGCTAGCAGGGAAGGTCTGATCCTCGATGTCGCAGGTGCTTGCCCAGGTTCAGCTGTTCGGCTTCGACCGGTTCTTCACGGAAACGCTGGCGGAGACGGATCCGGAGATCCATGCGGCCATCACGGCCGAGATCCACCGACAACAGAACCAGATCGAGCTGATCGCTTCGGAGAACATCGTCTCGACAGCGGTGCTTGAGGCTGTGGGTACGGTTCTCACCAACAAATACGCCGAAGGGTATCCAGGCCGGCGCTACTACGGCGGCTGCGAACATGTGGACGTTGCCGAGGAACTCGCAGTGGCGCGTGCGAAGGAACTGTTCGGCTGTTCCTACGCGAACGTGCAGCCCCATTGCGGTGCCAGCGCCAACCAGGCGGTCTTCCTGGCCTTGCTCAAGCCGGGCGACACGGTGATGGGCATGTCGCTGGACGCCGGCGGCCATTTGACCCATGGGGCGCCGCCGAACCTCTCCGGCAAATGGTTCAACTCCGTCCAGTACGGGGTCCGGGGCGAGGACAGCTTGATCGACTTCGACAATGTCGAATCGCTGGCGCGCGAACACCGGCCAAAGCTTATCATTGCCGGTGGGTCGGCTTATCCGCGGATCATCGATTTTGCCCGGTTTCGAAAGATAGCGGACTCGGTGGGCGCGTTCCTGATGGTTGACATGGCGCACTTTGCCGGCCTTGTCGCCGGCGGGGTGCATCCGAGCCCGCTGCCCCATGCTCACGTGGTCACCACCACGACTCACAAGACGCTTCGCAGCGCGCGCGGCGGTCTGATCCTCTCCAACGACGACGCGCTTGGAAAGAAGATCAATTCGGCGGTGTTTCCGGGCCTGCAGGGCGGCCCCCTCATGCATGTCATCGCGGGCAAGGCTGTCGGGTTTCGCGAGGCGCTGCGTCCGGAGTTCCGGGCCTATGCCCGCGCAATCGTTGACAATGCCCATGCCTTGGCCGGTGCGCTGTCGGCGGGCGGCCTGGACATCGTCTCAGGCGGCACCGACACCCACCTGATCCTGGTGGATCTTCGGCCGAAGGGGCTGACCGGCAAGAGAGCCGAGGCTTCTCTGGAAAGGGCCGGCATCACCTGCAACAAAAACGGCATTCCGTTTGATCCGGAGAAACCGACCATCACATCGGGTATCCGGGTAGGGACGCCGGCGTCGACGTCCCGCGGCTTTGGCCAGGCCGAGTTCAAGAAGACCGGTGAGCTGATGATCGAGGTTCTGGACGGGTTGGCGCGCAATCCCGAGGACAATGAATCCGTCGAGCGGTCCGTCGGCCAGCGCGTGAAGGAGCTGTGCGAGGAGTTTCCAATTTATCCCGAGCTAGGCTGACGCCGGGCTCAGGGGTGGGGGAGTGAGGTTATGCGTTGCCCGTTTTGCGGTCATAACGACACGCAGGTGAAAGATTCGCGGCCGACCGAGGACAACTCGGCGATCCGGCGTCGTCGCCTGTGTCCGAATTGTGGCGCGCGATTCACCACCTTCGAGAGGGTCCAGCTACGCGAGCTGACCGTCATGAAACGGAATGGCCAGAAGGAGCCGTTCGAACGCGAGAAGCTGCTGCGATCCATGCGGATCGCCTTGCGCAAGCGACCGGTCGAGGAAGATCGGATCGAGCAGGTGGTGAATTCGATCGTGCGCCGCCTGGAGAGCAGCGGGGAGAGCGAGATCCGGGTGGAGACGATCGGCGAGATCGTCATGGAAGCGCTGGCGCAGCTCGACCAGATCGCCTATGTGCGGTTTGCCTCGGTTTACCGGAATTTCCGGGAAATCCAGGACTTCGAAGATTTCATCTCGGACGAGGTTCGTGGCCCAGGCGACTGACGCGCCTGATCGTCGTTACATGCAGGCAGCTATCGGTCTGGCCCGGCGGGCGCTGGGTCGGTCCTGGCCCAATCCGGCCGTCGGCTGCGTCATCGTGAAGGACGGCGCCATGGTTGGGCGGGGCTGGACGCAGCCTGGCGGTCGCCCGCATGCGGAAACCGAGGCGCTTCGGCGTGCTGCCGCAGGCGCCAGGGGGGCAACGCTTTATTCGACGCTAGAGCCCTGCAGCCATGTGGGTCGTACGCCACCTTGTGTGGATGCGATCATCGCGGCCGACGTTCGGCGCGTGGTCGCCGCCATCGAGGACCCGGATCCGCGGGTCTCGGGAGCCGGCCTTGCCAGACTAGCGGATGCCGGCATTGAGGTGGTGTCAGGCGTGCTGTCCGACGAGGCGGCGTCAGTTAATCGCGGCTATCTGCTGCGCCGCCGACACGGCCGGCCGATGCTGACGGTAAAGGTCGCCACAACGCTGGACGGGCGGATCGCAACGCAAACCGGCGAAAGCAAGTGGATAACCGGGACCGCTGCCCGGGCTCGGGGCCAGCACCTACGGGCCACCCACAACGCCATCCTCATCGGCATCGAGACGGCGCTGCGGGACGATCCCCAGCTTACCTGCCGCTTGCCGGGTATGGGCGACCAGTCTCCCGTTCGGATTGTGCTCGACAGCAGCCTTCGCCTGCCTTTGTCGGCGGGATTGGTGGCGACGGCCGGCAGTCAACCGACCTGGGTGGTGACCACAGTGAATGCCGATACGGCGCGTGCGCAAGCGCTGGAGGACAAACAGGTTATCGTGATCCGGGTCGACGCCGGCGAGGACGGCCGGCCGGCGATCGGTGCGGTTGTTGCGGCGCTGGCGGAGAAGGGTCTCAACCGCGTGCTGGTCGAGGGTGGCGGTACCGTGGCAGGGGCCTTTTTGCGCGGGGATCTGGCCGACGAGCTGGCCTGGTTTCGCACGCCTAGCGTCATGGGCGGGGACGGCCTTGCGGCCGTGGCCCCCCTTGGCGTGGACGTCTTGAAGGCGATGCGCCGTTTCGCGCGGCAGACGGTCGCCGAATTGGAGCAGGACGTGCTGGAAACCTATATCCGCCGGTTCTAGGTTCTGTTCCATGTTCACAGGCATCATCACCGACGTTGGGCAGGTCGCGGACGTCCAGAGATCGGCGGACGGCATGCGTGCCGTCATCGAGACCCGTTACCCGGTTGACTCGATCGAGCTTGGCGCCTCGATCGCCTGTTCGGGCGTCTGCCTGACGGTAACGGAACGCGGCAGCAGACAGGCGCAAACCTGGTTTTCCGTGGATATCTCCGAGGAGACCATTTCCCGAACCACGGTCTCGGACTGGCGGACGGGCAGCCGGGTCAACCTGGAAAGATCGCTGAAGCTGGGCGACGAGCTGGGCGGCCATCTTGTTTACGGCCATGTGGATGGAATTGCGACCGTCGTGGCGCGCCGGGCCGAGGGGGAATCGACGCGGTATTCCTTCCAGCTGCCGGGGGAGCTGGCCCGGTTTGTCGCGCCCAAGGGATCGATCGCCCTCGACGGCATTTCTCTTACCGTCAACGAGGTCGAAGGCGACCGGTTCGGAGTCAATATCATCCCCCATACCGCGGCCAATACGACCTGGGACACCCTTCAGGAGGGCGCGCGGGTAAACCTTGAGGTGGATATGCTGGCCCGATATGTTGCCCGTGCTCTTTCGCGGGACTGAGGCGCATCTTAAAGAGCGTTAGGTAACCTATTGCAGAACAAAAGAAAAATACCGACTGTCGGCGCTCAAGCGGTATCTCGCGCGGCCGAAGACATCGCCTTTCTGTCCGATATCGAGTCGATTATCGAAGAAGCCCGGAACGGGCGCATGTTCATTCTCGTGGATGACGAGGGCCGCGAGAACGAGGGCGATCTCGTGATTCCGGCCCAGATGGCGACGCCGGAGGTGGTCAACTTCATGGCGAAGCATGCGCGCGGTCTCATTTGCTTGGCGCTCACCCAACAGCGGGTCGACGAGCTGGGGCTGAGCCTGATGCCGCAGACCAATGCCAGCCGGCTGCAGACCGCCTTCACCCATTCCATCGAAGCCCGCGAAGGAGTCACGACCGGCATTTCAGCGCCCGACCGGGCCCGAACCATCGCCGTGGCGATCGATCCGAGCAAGGGCCGGGACGACATCACCACACCCGGGCACGTCTTTCCGCTGGTGGCGCGGGATGGCGGCGTCCTGGTGCGGACGGGCCATACGGAGGCGGCTGTCGATATCGCCCGGCTGGCGGGTCTTTATCCGGCAGGGGTGATCTGTGAGATTATGCGCGACGACGGCACCATGGCCCGGCTGCAGGACCTGATCCCGTTCGCTCAGTTTCACGGCTTGAAGATCGCCGCGATCAATGACCTGATCGCCTATCGCCGCAAATACGACCGGACGGTTTCGCTGCTGGAACGGACTACCATCGATACGCTGCACGGCGGCGAATTCGAGATGCGTGTCTACGTCAACGACGTGACCTATGCCGAGCACGTGGCGCTGATCAAGGGCGACATCGCCGGCGGCGGCGAACCGCCGCTGGTCAGGATGCACGCGCTCAACATGTTCAACGACGTCCTGGGCGAAACCAGGTCGCCCAAGGCGGGCGAACTCCAGAACGCCATGAAAATGGTCAAGCAGGCCGGACGCGGCGTCATCGTCATCATCCGCGAGCCAACGCCCACCGCGCTGTCCGACTTTGTGAGGGCCCGGAATGCCCAGGCCGAGGGCCGTCCGCTGCCCGAGAGCCACGGCGAACTGAGGGATTACGGGGTCGGCGCCCAGATCCTGATCGACTTGGGGGTCAAGGACATGGTCCTGCTCTCCAACACCGAAAAGACGATTATCGGGCTCGACGGATACGGCCTCAGCGTCGTCGAACGCCGGCCGATCGTGCCGGTCTGACACAATGGCACCCGCTTCACCGCACATCATGGTGATCGAATCCCGGTTCTACGACGACATCGCGGATCACCTGGCCAGTGGCGCCGTTGCGGCGCTGGAGGCGGGGCAGGCCAGCTACGAGCGGTTTGATGTTCCTGGCGCCCTAGAGGTGCCCGCGCTGATCGCCATGGCACTGCGGTCCAACGAGGCAGCCGGAGCGCGTCGGTACGACGGCTATGTCGCCCTGGGCTGCGTCATCCGCGGCGAGACCTCCCACTACGATATTGTCTGCAACGAAAGCGCTCGCGGACTGCAGGACCTGGCCACCCGCCACGGGCTTGCTGTCGGCAACGGGATCCTGACCTGCGAGAACCGCGACCAGGCTCTGGAGCGGGCGCGGCCGGACCGGCTCGACAAGGGCGGCGTCGCAGCCAAAGCATGCCTCAGGATGATTGCCCTGCGGGCGAAGCTCGAGGACCGATAGGACATGGCCGGCGGCAGCAACAAGGGCGAACGCAAGCCGAGCAAGGGGCAGCAACGGCGCGCCGCCCGTCTCGCGGCTGTCCAGGGACTCTACGAGCTGGCGCTTTCCGGGCGTCGGGTAGACGATCTGGTCCACGACTTCAGCGGCCGGGGCGGGACGGCGCTGCTGGAAGCGGAGCAGGGGTCGGAGGCCGATGAGGATCTTTACGTCGACCTCCTGCGCGGCGTGGCGCGGCGAAAGGACGACATACAAGCCATCGTCTCCGACGCCGTGGGCGAGGGGGGCCGGGCCTTCAGCCAGCTCGACCTTTTGATGCAGGCCATCTTGATGGCGGCGACTTACGAACTGATCGCGCGCAGCGACATCGACCCGCCGCTGACCATCAACGAATATGTCGAAGTGACGCACGCCTTTTTTGCCGGCCGCGAGCCCAGCCTGGTGAACGGTGTGCTCGACCGTATCGCTCACGACCTCAGATCAGAAGACCTGGACCAGACCGGTGGTTCGGCGACCCGAAAAACCTCTTGAATTCAGGCGAATAGAGCGGTTCCTCGCGCCGCTGGCAAGCCGGTTGCCGGGCGCCTGCGGCCTGAAAGACGATGCGGCGGCCCTCACGGTCACCCAGGGCCAGGAACTGATCGTCACCACCGACACCATCGTGGCCACGGTGCATTTCATGGGTGATGAACCGGCCGGCGACATCGCGGCTAAGCTGTTGCGCGTGAGCTTGTCCGATCTCGCCTCGATGGGCGCAAAACCGCTCTGCTACACGCTCAACCTGGCGCTTTCGGCCGGCACGCCGGACGACTGGCTCGAGGCGTTCTGCGCAGGCCTGGCGGCCGAACAGGAGCGGTTCGCCATCGCCCTGGCCGGCGGCGACACGGTGGCCACGCCGGGTCCGATGACCCTGACCTGCACAATGTTCGGCGAGACGCCCTCGGGGATGGCCCTGCGCCGCAACCGGGCGGTTGCCGGCGAGACGGTCTATGTGAGTGGCACGATCGGGGACGGGGCGCTGGGGCTGCTGGCCGTTCGCGGCGAGGTGACCCTGGCGGACGCAGCCCTGCAGCAGAGCCTTGTAGAGTGTTATCGCCGGCCCGAGCCAAGGGTGGTCCTTGGCCAGGGGCTGGTCGGCCTGGCCAGCGCGGCGGTGGACATTTCCGACGGGCTGGTGGGCGATCTCGCCCATGTCGCTGACGCATCGGGGGTCCAGATCACGATCATGCTGGAGAGCGTCCCCCTGTCCCAGGCCGCCAGCGAGGCCCTCCAGGCCGACCCTGAGCTTCTGGCCACCGTGCTTACCGGCGGAGACGATTACGAGATCGCGTTTACTGCTCCTGAACCAAACCAGGGCCAGATTATGGCGACGGCGCGTGCCGCAGGCCTGGATATCAGCCCGATCGGGCGGGTCGAGGCCGGTTCAGGGGTCCAGGTGATCGCCTCGGACGGGCGGCCGCTCGATTTGGACCATCTGGGCTACAGCCATGGTTAACGCCCGGCGATCCGATGGCGGTAACGCTGAACGCTGGGCGGCGGCCTGGCGGAGCGAGAGGCTCGTAAATGAAGAAGTTCATCCTCGTCCTCGTTGTACTTTTCGCCGTACTCGCCGGCGGCGGAGTTGCGGCTTGGTTCCTGTACTTTGAGCAGCAATTTGGCCTGGAGAACGAGGAGGAGGAAATTGCGGAAATCGAGCAGGAGGCCGAGCCCGAGCTCCTGGAGATGGAAGCCCTGTCGATCCCGATCATCCGCAACGGCGAGCTGCAGAAATACATCCTGGTCAATGTGAGTCTCGAGCTCGATGCCGAAGAGAGCCGGCTCGTCGTCTATGAGCGCATGACGAAACTGGAGGATGCTTTCTTCCGCGATTTGCACGGCTATTTCGGAACCGTCTCGGATACCAAGCGTGTCAGTGTCCGGACGTTGAGCGTTCGGCTCTATCGGCAGGGGATAAAAATTCTGGGCAAGGACCGGTTGGTCAAAGTACACATCGTAGGCGCATACGAGCGCGACTAACGAATCGGCGCCGAAAACACAGGGAAGAAAGGGGGCATTCGTGACGGCGGATGTCCGCCCGGAGGCGCATCAGGCCGCCGGGCTCCACATGAAACGAAACGTTCTGCTGCTGTCGGGTTGCCTGGCTCTGTCGGGAACCGGCGCTTCCACCGTCATGGTGGTAACCGCGCTGACCGGCAAGATGCTGGCGTCCGATCCGTTGCATGCGACCCTGCCCCTGGCGCTGCAGTTCACTTTCACGGCCGTTGGCGCGGTGCCGGCGGCGCTGTTGATGCGCCGCATCGGGCGGCGCGCCGGCTTCACCGTCGGTCAATTGACCGGTGCCATCGCCGCCGCGATTTCCGCCTACGCCATCTATATCGAGTCGTTCTGGCTGTTCGCGTTCGGCGGCGCTTTGCTCGGTGTCCACAATGCGTTCTGGCAACAGCTTCGGTTCGCCGCCGGTGACATCGCCACTCCCGAATTCAAGAGCCGCGCCATTGCCTATGTCATGGCGGGCGGCGTGGCCGGCGCCATATTCGGTCCTGAGTTCGCCACCATCGGGCACGACCTGTTCGCGCCGATCCTGTTTGCCGGCGCGTACCTGATCATCATGGGCCTGTCTTTCGCTGCAATCGCCGTCCTGCAGTTCGTGGAAATCCCGCGCACCACGGCCGACAAGCAACGGGACACCGGGCGGCCGCTCATGGAGATCTTCTCCCAGCCCGTGGTTGTCGTGGCCGTTCTGGCGGGCATGCTGGGCTATGCGGTCATGTCCCTGGTCATGACCGCCACCCCTCTGGCGATGGAGGCCTGCGGGTTTTTCGTCGGCGATTCCGCCCGGGTGATCCAGTGGCACGCGATCGCCATGTTCGCGCCGAGCTTTTTCACGGGCCATCTGATCCGGCGCTTCGGCGTGGTCAATATCCTGCTCGTCGGCATCCTGCTCAATGTCATGACGCTGGTCCTGAACCTCTCGGGCATCGACTTCATCAATTTCTGGTTCGGGCTGGTTTGTCTGGGCCTGGGCTGGAACTTCATGTTCCTCGGGGCGACCAGCCTGCTGACCGAAGGGTACCGGCCGGAAGAGCGGGCCAAGGTCCAGGCGCTCAACGATTTCCTGGTATTCGGCGCGGTCGCGATCGCCAGCTTCTCGTCCGGCGCCCTGCAGAACGGCATCGGCTGGAACGCGGTAAATGTGGCGATCGCGGTCCCGATGACCATCGTCTTCCTGGCGATCGCCTGGTATCGCCTGTTCTATCGGCCGGCCGCAGCGACCTGAACGGGCCCGTTCAGAGGCCCCAAATCCATCGCTAAATCGGGCTTTGCAGCGGTTGCGTTTCGCAGGTTCGTCCACTATGGTCGCGCCGCCATCGGGACGGCGCAACGTCGATTCGCGGCGGGGGGTGTGTCCGGCTGGCAGTAATTGGGTCTAGGCGGTGGTGGTACAGGCGCGTAGCGCGCCAGGTCGCCGCTCGCATCACGGTCAGAATCGTCAACTCTCAAGGTCTCGCATAACCATGGAATGGTTGATCATTGCCTGCGGCGTCGCCGCGGTCCTTTACGGTATTATCCAGTCGCGCTCGATCCTGGCGGCAAGCCCCGGCAACGAACGAATGCAGGAAATCGCCGGTGCCATTCAGGAGGGCGCATCCGCCTATCTGAACCGGCAATACCTAACGATCTCGGTCGTCGGCATCGTGATCGCCGTCATCGTCGGCTTCTTGCTCGGCATCAAGGTCGCGGGCGGGTATCTGCTTGGTGCGGCACTGTCGGGTCTGGCGGGCTATACAGGCATGCTGATCAGCGTGCGCGCCAACGTGCGCACCACGGAAGCGGCGCGCACCGGTCTTAAGGAAGGGCTGGCCATATCATTCAAATCCGGCGCCGTCACCGGCATGCTGGTGGCCGGCTTCGCGCTGCTGTCTATCACCGGTTACTACATGTTCCTCGTGTCTTCAGGCGTCGACCAGCGCGAGATGATCGACGCCCTGGTTGGGTTGGGCTTCGGCGCCTCGCTGATTTCCATTTTCGCCCGGCTTGGCGGCGGCATCTTCACCAAGGGCGCCGATGTGGGCGCGGACCTGGTCGGCAAGGTGGAGGCGGGGATCCCCGAGGATGACCCGCGCAATCCCGCGGTGATCGCCGACAATGTCGGCGACAATGTGGGCGACTGCGCCGGCATGGCGGCCGACCTGTTCGAGACCTACGTGGTGACCGTGGTTGCGACGATGGTGTTGGCGTCGATCCTGATTCACGGCGCCGACCTCGGCGGTTCGCTGATGATCTTCCCCATGGCGATCGGCGGCGTCTGCCTGCTTGCCTCGATCGCATCGACGTTTTTCGTCCGCCTGGGCGCCAGCCAGTCGATCATGGGTGCGCTGTACAAGGGTTTCATCGCCTGCGCGTTGATTTCCGCCGTGCTGCTCTGGCCGATCACCCAGAACATCGTCGGTATGGACACCGAATTTGTCGTCGGCGACCGCGTCTTCACGGGCATGGACCTGTTCCTGTGCGGGATCGTCGGGCTGGTGGTCACCGGGCTGATCGTCTGGGTAACCGAATACTACACGGGCACCAACTTCAGGCCGGTCCAGTCGGTCGCCAAAGCCAGCGTTACCGGCCACGGTACCAACGTGATCCAGGGTCTGGCCGTCTCCATGGAGGCCACGGCCGTGCCTGCCATCATCATCTGCGCCGCCATCATCATCACCTATCTGTTGGCGGGGCTGTTCGGGATCGCCATCGCGGTCACGACCATGCTGGCGCTGGCCGGGATGGTGGTGGCGCTGGACGCCTACGGGCCGGTCACGGACAATGCCGGCGGCATCGCGGAAATGGCCGAGTTGGAAGAGGACGTCCGCAAGACCACGGACGCCCTGGACGCGGTCGGCAACACCACCAAGGCGGTGACCAAGGGTTATGCAATCGGATCCGCCGGCCTTGGCGCACTGGTTCTTTTCGCGGCCTATACCGAGGACCTGAAGGCGTTCTTCTCCGACGTACCGGTCGATTTCTCGCTGGCCAACCCCTATGTGGTCGTCGGGCTGTTCCTGGGCGGTCTGTTGCCGTTCCTGTTCGGCGCGTTGGGCATGACCGCGGTCGGCCGTGCGGCCGGCGCCGTGGTGCTGGAAGTCCGGCGTCAGTTCAAGGACATCCCGGGCATCATGGAAGGGACGGGCAAGCCTGAATACGGCACCTGCGTGGACATGCTGACGCGGGCCGCCATCAAGGAGATGGTGATCCCGTCGATGCTGCCGGTCCTGTCGCCCATCGTCGTCTATCTCGTGGTCGGCTGGATCGCGGGGCAGGGGGCCGCCTTTTCGGCGGTCGGCGCCATGTTGCTCGGCGTCATCGTGACCGGCCTGTTCCTCGCCATCGCCATGACGGCCGGCGGCGGCGCCTGGGACAACGCCAAGAAATACATCGAGGACGGAAATTACGGCGGCAAAGGCTCGGAGGCGCATAAGGCCGCCGTGACCGGCGATACCGTCGGCGACCCCTACAAGGACACCGCGGGACCCGCCGTGAACCCGATGATCAAGATTACCAATATCGTCGCGCTTCTGCTGCTTGCCGCTCTGGCGCACTGAGGCTTCGACACCGCAAAAATCAAGCCCGGGGAGCACCGCTTCCCGGGCTTTTTCTTGGGCGCTGCGCCGTCCAGGCCGCTACCTGTTGAAGCGCCCGAAATTGCCGAACAGCTGCTCGATGAACGTGATGCTGTGACCCGCCGTTGGCGTCTCACGCTCGACCAGCGAGATATTGCGAATGTCGTCCTGGTTGTACTGTTCGATCTGCTGCAGCACGTCCTTCTCGTCGAAATACAGGACAACGACCTTCTGCTCGGTCACTTCCTTGGGCAGGAAGGCCCACTGCTCGGTGCGGCGGGAGATGTAATACCAAATATTGTCATCGAAGGTGCCCAGCGTCGACGGCGTGCCCAGCACCTCCACCACCTCCTGCTTGGTGGCGGTGCCGACATCGATCCTCTCGAGCTGGTAATCCCTGGGTAGATTGCCCCGCGTCTCGACCTTGGGCGAGCACGCGGCGGCGCTCAACCCGATCAGGACGGCCATGACGATTGCATTTGCTCGGTTCATCGTGGAACCCACCTCGGGGCCGGTCGCGTCTGGACTTCGCCAGTTTACGCTTGATTCCGGGGCACTTACCCCCAAATTCCAGGCACATATGACAACAGCCCCAATTTCTGTCAACCGCTCCGTCCGCGAGCAGGACCGATCGATGTTTGAACGCCTTGCCAAAAGACTGCGGCCGGAAGCCGATGCCGAGGCGCGCAGGCTGTATCAGGCGATCGTTAATCAAGCCCGGAGGCCTGAATTCTATCAGGAGCTTAGCGTTGCCGACACGGTTGAAGGCCGGTTTGACATGATCGCCCTGCATGCATTTCTGGTGCAGGAGACCCTGGCGGATAACCAGGAGCACGACGTCCTTGCCCGCCGCCTGATGGAGGTCTTCGTACAGGACATGGATCGGAACCTGAGGGAGATGGGCGCCGGCGACACATCGATCGGCAAGAAGGTGCGGGCCAGGGCCGAGGCCGCATTCGGGCGCTTTGCGGCCTATCGCGAGGCATTGTCGGCGGACAATCCGGCCGGGCTGGAGCAGGCCCTGCTGCGGAACGTCTACGCCGGGCGCGACCCCGGCGCCCAAACGGTTGCCAGGCTGGCGGCCTATGTGCGGACGGCGCTCGCCCGGCTCGAACAAAACCGCTCGACAATCGGGGCCGGTCTGACGACATTTCCCGAACCGTCCGAAGGGAGTGAGTCGCATGGATGAGAGGGGAAAGACGGCCCTGCCGCAGCCGGAATTCTCAAGGCCGATTAGCGTGTCTGATCTGGCCGAAGAGGGCGAGGTGGCGACGCTCGAAGCCGGCGCCGACGAACGGTCCGCCCTGGCGGACCGGTTCGGCCTGGTGTCGTTGGATTCCCTGACGGCCCGCCTCCTGGTCAAGACGGTGGCTGGCGGGCCCCTGATCCGTGTCCAGGGTCAGTTCGAGGCGGCGGTCGTCCAATCCTGCGTGGTGACGCTGGCGCCGGTGCGGTCGGCCATTTCCGAGGTCATCGACGTGGAGTTCGGCGGCGAGGCGGCCCCGGACATCGAAATCGACCTTTCGGACGATACGGCCGAGCCGCCCGAACCGCTGGAGGGAGACGAGATCGACCTGGGCGAGCTGGTGGCCCAGCACCTTTCGGTGGCGATAGACCCTTATCCGAAGGCCCCGGGGGCCCAGCTGGATGCGGCCAGCTTCGGCGCCGCGGACGGCTCGCAGGAAGGCGTGTCGGGAGCGCAGAACGGTGGTCCGTTCGCCGTCCTGGAGCAGCTTCGCCCAAAGAAATAAAGCGTCCTGGGTGGCGCTTGCGTCGCCCACGCGAAAGCGTTATGAAACCCCTCAATCGACAGTATTTCGACCATTTCAAGCAAGAAAGCCGTTGAACGATGGCCGTTCCTAAGAAAAAAGTGAGCCGGTCGCGCCGTGACTCGCGTCGCGCCCATGATGCATTGAAGTCTGGGGCGCATGTCGAATGCCCGAACTGCGGAGAATTGATGCGGCCGCACCATGTTTGTGCGGCCTGCGGGTACTACAAGGGCCGCGAGGTCGTCGAGGCCAGCACCGTCTAGGCCGGCAATTCTGCATGCCGTTGAACCGTCCGCCGATCCTTGGCTGACCCGTTGATCATCGCGCTCGATGGCATGGGGGGCGACAGCGCGCCTGAGGTCGTCGTGGCTGGCGCCGCCCGCGCGCGGCAGAAGTACCCGGACGTATCGTTCCTGATCTTCGGAGACGAGCGGCGGCTGGCGCCTCTGATCGAGAGCCAGCCCGGTCTGCGGGGTGCGGCCACGATCCGGCATACCGAGGAGGTGGTGCGTCCCGACGACAAGCCCTCGACGATTCTGCGTCGTGGCCGGAACACCAGCATGCGTCTGGCGATCGACGCCGTTCGTGATGGCGAGGCGGGCGCCATGGTCTCGGCCGGCAATACGGGCGCGTTGATGGCGATGTCGCTGTTCTCGCTTCGTCCGCTGCCGGGGATCGACCGGCCGGCGATCGCATCGTTCTTCCCCACCGCAGAGGGCCTGACCTGCATGCTGGATCTTGGCGCAAACGTCGACAGCGATGCCCACAATCTGGTGCAGTTCGCCGTCATGGGAGCGCTGTTCACCCGCACCGTGTTGGGCGTCCAGAGGCCGCGTACGGCCCTGTTGAATGTCGGCGTCGAGGACATGAAGGGGCGGGATGAAATCAAGCAGGCGGCGGCGATTCTCCGCACGGGCTCGTTCCCGCTGGAATTTGTGGGTTTCATCGAGGGGGACGACATCGTCGATGGGGTGACCGACGTGGTCGTGACCGACGGCTTCACGGGGAATGTCGCCTTGAAGACGGCTGAAGGCGTCTCGAAGCTCTATACCAAGTTGCTCAAGAAGGCCTTCGCCAGCAGCCTGATGTCGCGCCTTGGGTACGTGATCGCGCTCAGGGCCATGAACAAGGTCCGCAAGCGGGTCGATCCGCGCCACTACAACGGCGCCGTATTTCTCGGTCTCAACGGCATAGCTGTGAAGAGCCACGGCGGTACGGACGAGATCGGCTTTGCGAACGCTGTTGTCGTGGCGATCGACATGGCGCGGCGCGGCTTCATCGACACGGTCATCTTGGAGTTCGAGCGGCTGTCCGAGGCCACCGCTGAGGCTCAGGAAGCAGCGGTCTCCTGAACATGTTACGGTCTGTCGTCGCAGGAACCGGCGCTTATCTGCCTGCCCGCGTGGTGTCCAATCACGATCTGTCGCGCGAGCTCGAGACCTCCCATGAATGGATCATGCAGCGCACCGGCATTGCCGAGCGCCATATCGCGGCCGACGGGGAGCTGACGTCGGATCTGGCGCTGAACGCCGCCAAGGCCGCGTTGGACGATGCCGGTATGGACGGCAGCGATATCGACCTTATCGTTTTGGCAACCGCCACCCCCGACAACACCTTTCCTGCCACAGCCACCCGCGTACAACACCAGCTGGGTGCGGGCGGCGCCGCCTTTGACGTGCAAGCCGTCTGTTCCGGATTCGTCTATGCGCTGTCTGTCGCGGACAACATGCTGCGGCTGGGCCAGGCCCGGACGGCACTGGTGATCGGTGCCGAGGTATTCAGTCGGATCCTCGATTGGGAGGACCGCGGCACCTGTGTCCTGTTCGGCGACGGGGCCGGGGCCGTGGTGCTTCGGGCGATCGAGTCGGAGGGGACCAGCGGGGACCGGGGCGTTCTGGCGACGAACCTCTATTCCGACGGTGCGCACTACAAGCTGCTCTATGTGGATGACGGTCCCGGCAGCGGCGGCACCGCAGGCCATCTGAGAATGGAAGGACGGGAGGTCTTCCGGCACGCGATCGTGCGCATGGTGGAGGCGGTCGAGGCGTCGCTCCGCGACAGCGGTATCGACGTCTCGGAGATCGACTGGCTGGTGCCGCATCAGGCCAACATCCGGATCATCGACGGCGTCGGCAAGAAACTGCATTTGGCGCCGGAGCGGGTCGTGGTCACGGTGAAGGAGCAGGCCAACACATCGGCCGCGACGATCCCGCTGGCGCTGGCCGAGGCGACCCGCGACGGCCGAATCAAAAAAGGTGACGTGGTCGCCCTGACCGCCATGGGAGGCGGCTTTACCTGGGCGGGTAGCATCGTCCGCTGGTAGGTCGACAGCGATATCCGCCTAGAGCCGGATGCGCGATTGACGCGGCGGCGGCAGGGGCGGTACTGTCCAACTCCTATAATCTACAATGCTTTACGTGGGGGTTGGCATGGGCAGTACGGTGACGCGGGCACAATTGGCCGAGGCCGTTTACCAGGAAGTGGGTCTGTCCCGAAATGAATCGGCGGACCTTGTCGAGGCGATTCTGGGCGAGATCTCCGAGGCCATCACCCGGGGCGAGCAGGTCAAGATCTCGTCGTTCGGGAGCTTTTCGGTTCGCAAGAAGGGACAGCGGATCGGACGGAATCCAAAGACCGGAGAGGAAGTCCCCATTCTGCCGCGCCAGGTGCTCGTGTTCCGGCCAAGCCATGTCCTCAAGAACCGGATCAACGAGAACCTGCACGGCCCCTACTAGGCGCCGATGACCGATCAGCCGTCCGACAGCGCAGGATCAGAACCGGACCGGCGGGGAAAATCGCCCGACGCCTTCCGCACCATCTCCGAAGTCTCGGCGGAGCTGGACATCGCCCAGCACGTGTTGCGGTTTTGGGAGACAAAGTTCAGCCAGATCCGGCCGCTGAAGCGCGCCGGCCGCCGCCGCTACTACCGCCCGGAGGACGTGGCGCTGCTGCGCCGGATCCGCGACCTTCTCTACGATCAGGGATACACGATCCGCGGCGTGCAGAAGCTGATTCGCGAGAAGGGAACCCGGGCTGTCATCGAAGACGATCTGGATGTGACGCTGGCATCGGACACGCCTCAAGAGGATGCCGAACCGGCGATCGAATCCTCGCCGCCCGAATCCGCGCCTGAGCCCAGCCTGCGGACCTTGTTAAGCGAGCTGGAGGAGATTCGCGACCAGTTAAGACGACTGGCGACCTGATCCGCGCGGCGGCCATTGCACAGCCACGGCCGCAGGGATATAACGGCGCGCCTGATCTGAAACGACGGTCATCGGAGCGTAGCGCAGCCTGGTAGCGCACCACACTGGGGGTGTGGGGGTCGCAGGTTCAAATCCTGCCGCTCCGACCATTCTCTGATATTGCGGCGGGCCGATCAGTGCCCGCCATTTCGTTGAAGGCTGCCTGTGCCTTAGCGTTGACGCTTGCAGTTCGGAACCTCCAGCCCTTCCGGACCCTGGCACCAGAAATAGGACGCCAGGTCGATGAAGTCGTCGTCGGACAGGTTGGAAACGAACAGTTCCATGAACTCGTGCGGCCGCTTGCCGGCTCTGAATGCGCGCATCTGATTGAGCAGATAGAGCTCGTACTGTCCCGCAAGCTTGGGCCAGCCGGGCTGCACCCCGTGTCCCCCTTCGCCATGGCATTCGAAACAGCGGTTGCGTTCCGCCACGACGGCGCCCCAGGCCGGGTTGCCGGCCGGAACGTCCTGAGCGATGGCGGCGGCGCTGCCCCATAGCAGGCCAAGGATGGCGAATGTGATCCGGCGGAGTGTGTTCAAAATCATCGGTCGCTCTTAGTCCCTTCGCATTCAGGTCTTATTCGGCGCGTCGCCGGACGGCGGCAACTCGTCGTCGTCGAACAGGATTCGCTCCGCCGCGCCTTCCAGATCGTCGAACTGGCCCGACCTGAGCGACCAGAGAAAGGCCGCGAGACCAAGCAGACCCAGGCCGAGCGCGGCGGGGATCAGGTAAATCAGCACCTCCACGGCGCTACCGCCTGCCGCGGGCGAGCCGCAGAGAATTCGTGACAACCGCAATCGAAGACGCCGACATCGCGGCCGCCGCGATCAGCGGCGTGACGAGGCCGAACACGGCGACCGGAATTGTCACCAGATTGTAGGCAAGGGACATTGCGAAGTTCTGAAAAACCAGACGATTCGCCCGGTCGGCCACCGTAACCGCCTCGACGACCGGCGCCAGCCGCCGTCCCTGAAACACGACGTCCGCCGCCGTCTGGGTTATGTCCGACGCTGTCGTCGGTGACATCGAAGCAGCAGCTGCCGCCAGCGCCGGGGCGTCGTTCAGGCCGTCGCCCACCATCAGAACGGCGCGTCCCTCGGCGGCCCGCGCTTCCAAATAGGCGACCTTGTCGGCTGGCGTCAGCCCGGCGTGCCAATCCGTGATACCCACGGTGCTGGCCAGGCTGGCGACGGCCTGCGGCCGGTCGCCGGACAGCAGGGCGATCTCGAGGCCGCGGGCGGCGAGCGCAGCGACAACCTCGGCGGCGTCCGACCGGGGCGCGTCGACGAAGCGGAACTGAACCGCCGGTGCGCCGGGTCGGGTGAACCACAACTCCGGCCCCTCAGCTGTTTCGCCGGCGGACGCATCGACGCCGCACCAGTCGCGACTGCCCAACCTCGTCTCGCCATCGGCTGCCCGTCGCCTCAGCCCTCGTCCGGGTACCTCCTCGACGCCCGTCGCCGGCGCGGTCGCCGGCGCCGCCGCCGCCAGGGCCCGAGCGAGTGGATGCCGGCTGGTGCAAGCCAGCGCCGCTGCCTGCGGCAGGGCCTCGGCAATCGCAGGCCCGGTATTTGCCAGGCGGGGCCGACCTTCAGTGAGCGTCCCCGTCTTGTCGAAAATCACCATGTCTACCGTGCGCAGCCGCTCGAGCGCCGAGGCCGACTTCAGCAGGATTCCCCGGCGCATCAGGCGCCCGCTGGCGATAACCTGGACCGCCGGAACCGCCAACCCCAGGGCGCAAGGACAGGTGATGATCAGGACCGCGATGGCGATCAGCAGGGCCTGCTGCCAGGCTGCGCCCACGAGCAGCCACCAACCCAGGAACGTCGCCAGCGACAGACCGTGCACGACAGGCGCGTAGGCGCGCGCGACCCGGTCCGCCAGTGCCACATAGCGGCCGCGGCGCTGCTCGGCGGCCTCCATCAATGACACAATATCGCTGAGCAGGGTGTTGCGGCCGGCGGCAGTGACCCGGACGGTGAGGGGCCCTGTGAGATTGACCGTCCCGGCATAGACGGCGTCACCCGGCCCGACCGCAGACGGGATCGACTCCCCGGTGATCATGGCCGTATCGAGTTCCGAGCGGCCGTCGTTGATGGTGCCGTCGATGCCGACACGGTCGCCGGCAGCGATCAGGACGGTGGCGTCCGGCGCGACCTGGTCGGGCGGAACCGCACGCATGGATCCGTCCGGTTCGACGACGGTCACGGCGACGGCATTCAGCGCCAGCAGTCGTTCGGCGGCGGAGCGCGCCCGCCCGCGGGCCCGCCGGTCGAGATACCGGCCCACCAGCAGGAAAAACAGCAGCATGACGGCGGACTCGAAATAAGCATGCGGGCCGCCGCGAATGGTCTCGGCAAGGCTCATGCCAGTGGCCAGCAGCACCCCGAGCGAAATCGGAACATCCATGTTGGTGTGACCTGCAAGCAGGGCCCGCAACGCACTGCGATAGAAGGGCCAGCCCGCAAAGACGATCGCGGGTGCGGCGATCAACGCGGAAAACCAGTAGAGCAGGGTCCGGGTGGCGGCTCCCATCTCGTCGTTGACGTGTCCGGCCCAGATCGCCACCGACAACAACATGACGTTTGCTGCGGCAAATCCCGCCACGGCCAGGCAGCGCAACAGTTCCTTCTCGGCCGCCTGTTCCAGCGACTGGGCCTGTTCGGGCGCGAACGGCAGCACCCGGTATCCGAGACTCTCGACCAGAGCCGCCAGGTCGTCTGCCTCGTCCGCCGGTCCGTGCCAGGTCACCGCCAGCCGTTTGGTGGTCAAGTTGACCCGCGCCTCGACCCCGGGACGGCCGTTCAAGGCGCGTTCGATCTTGGCGACACAGCCGCCACAGTGGATGCCTTCCACCAGCATATGGACGGTGTTCCGGCCATCCTCCACCGTCGCTACGTACGGAGAGAAAGCGACCGTCCGACGCGCGTCCGGGGTCATGTCCGGTCGCAAAGAAGCGGTGTCGCTCGCCAGGCTCATGGTTTTATGAAAACCCGCTCCTTGAACCGGTGTTGCCCCCTGGGATGCTGGATGGTCATTTCCACGTCCCAGAGCCCTGGTAGGGGAAAGGCGACTTCGGTCGCGTAGCGCCCGCTGCCGCGGGGATCGAGCCGGTCCTGGAAATCGCTGCCGGCGTGGGTCGGTCGCACGAAATGCACGACCACGTCGGCGCCATTGATCGCCCCTCCATCCCGGTCGGAGAGCGTCAGCTGAAGACTACCGCTTTGGTCGCGTCCATGCTCGAACGCCAGCGCTGTCTGCCAACCGAGCGCCCGCTGGATGGCCTGGGCTTCCAGCTTCTTGTTATAGGAAAGGCCGTCGCGGTAGGCACTGTTGGTTTCAACGCCCGTGAAAGTTGTGACGGCGAAATACACCATTGTGCCGTTGGCGATGAACATGACGGCGAAGAAGGCGACGAAGCACCAGGGAATCCACCAGTCAGGGTTTCGCCTGTCGGGCAGAATCATCGGCCCGGCCCCCGGAAAACGGTCTCCTGACGAATCTCGTCGCCGCTCGTCTTTTCGGTCATCACAATTGTGACGTCCTGGGTTTTGTCACCGGCATCGGCCGGCCGGCGCACATATACCTTGTAGGTCGCCACCGAGTCGGGCTTGGCGCTAAGCGAAAGCGACGCCTGTTCCTGGTCACCGCCGACCGCGCTGATCAGAGCGCCATCGATCCCTTCGACCCTAAGGTCGAATTCGCGTGCGTCACGGGTCTTGTTCAACACTTTCACGGTATAGCCGTTCCTGATCGCACCGTCGGAAAGCTTCACGAACAACGGGTTGCGGTCGTGCAGGACGTTCACACCAAAGGAGTCCCGCAGGCCCAGCGATCCCAGCATCAGACCACTGATGACGGTCAGGATACAGACATAAATAATGGTACGGGGGCGGATAATACGAAGTGTCTGCGGTTTGCCTTCCGCGCGAAGTTGCTGGTTGCGGGTTGTATCGAATTTGATCAGGCCCTTCGGTCGCTCGACCTTGACCATGATGTCGTTGCAAGCATCGACGCACAGGCCACATCCGATACACTCCAGCTGCAGGCCGTCCCTTATGTCGATCCCGGTCGGGCACACCGCAACGCATTGCCGGCAGTCGATGCAGTCGCCGCGGCCCTCCCAGCTTTCGCCCTTCTTGTGTTTGCCACGAGGCTCGCCGCGATCAGTCTGGTAGCTGACGACCAGGCTGTCTTCGTCCAGCAGCGCCCCTTGGAAGCGCGGCCACGGGCACATGTAGGTGCAGAGCTGCTCGCGGGCGAGGCCGGCCAGAAGGTAGGTCGTGGCCGTGAACAAAGCAGTGAAGAAATAGACTCCCAGCGAGGCTTCGCCAACGAAGAACTGGCGCAACAGGGTAGGGGCGTCGTTGAAATACATCACCCAGGCGCCACCGGTGAACAACGCGATGACCAGCCAGGCCAGGTGCGTTGCACCGCGGCGAGCAATCTTGCCGGCTGTCCACGGGGCCTTTGCTTGTCGTATCAGCGCATTGCGATCCCCGTTGATCAGGCGCTCCACCCACATGAACAGATCGGTCCAGACTGTCTGAGGGCAGGTGAAGCCGCACCAGACCCGACCCCCGATGCTGGTGGCCAGGAACAGGCCAAACGCGCCCAGCATGAGAATGCCGGTGAAGTAATAGACCTCCTGCGGCCAGATCTCGATCCAGAAGAAATAGGCCCGCCGGCCCGGGATATCGATCAGCAGGGCTTGGTTCGGCGCATCCGGGCCCCGGTCCCAGCGGAACCATGGCCCGACATAGTACATGCCCAGCAGGAGGATCAGGATCGCCCACTTGAATGTCCGGACAGTGCCCCGGACCGCTTTCGGGAACACGTCGACGCGCCCGGCATAGAGGGGAAGTTCCTTTTGCTCGGCGCGTGAAAGTGCGTCCTCGTTGGCGGGTATGTCGCTCATCGATTTCGGTCTGCCGTCGCGCCTGGCGCACCGCCTACGGGCTTATTGGCCGCCGCCCAGGGCGTGGGTGTAGACGGTCAGCATCTTGATGGTCGAGTCGTCCAGGCGACCTTCCCAGCCGGGCATCACACCATGCTGCGGGCGCGAAATCTGCGCCGCGATTTCAGCCGGCTGGCTGCCGTAGAGCCAGATCTGATCGCTAAGGCGCGGCGCGCCCTGTTCCTGATCGCCCTGGCCCTCCTCGCCATGGCAGGAGGAGCACTGTTCCGAGAAGGTCTCGGTTGCCCGTCCGGCCGCATCGGCGTCATGCTCGCTGTCCGACAGGGACAGGACGTATTGCACCATGTCGTCGATCTGGTCCCGCTCAAGGATCTCGTTGAAGGCCGGCATCTCGCTGAACCGGGTGTCGTCGGCTTCCCACCGAATCCCATAAAGTAGTGTCGTGTGGATGTCCTCCAGAGTGCCGCCCCAAAGCCAATCGTCGTCGGCGAGGGTGGGATAGTTGGCCTGGCCGGCGCCGCCCAGAGCGTGGCAACCCGCACAATTGTCGGCGAAGGCTGATCCGCCGCCGGCGACCGCGAATGTCAGCAGATCGGCGTCGGCAACGATCTCTTCGATCGAAGACGCCTCAATGGCTTCGATGAAGACCTGCTGACGGGCCCTGGCACGGTCGATGTCTTCCTGCAACTGCTCCCGCCGCTGAAGCCCGAAGACGCCTTTCGTATAACCCGTGCCGAAGGGAATGGCCGGGGTCGCGACCCAGTAGAGAAGTGCGAACAGAATCGTGGCGTAGAAAACATAAAGCCACCAACGGGGGAGCGGTGTATTGAGCTCCTTTATGCCGTCCCACTCGTGGCCGGTGGTATCCGTGCCGGAGTATTCGTCCTTTTCGATTTTGGTCGGCATGGCTCAGCCGCGCTCCTTGTCGGTGGTGCTCGGGTCATCTTTCAGCGGGATCATGGCCGCATCCTGGTATTTCTTCCGGCGGCTCGGCCACATGACATAGATAACGATCGCCAGAAAGATCGCCATGAGCCAGACGACCCAGAGCGAACGCAGGAACTCGTAAATCTCCATCATGCTTCCGGCCCCACCTACTGGATCAGATCCTTGGTTTCGTAAGCGCTGAAGTCGACCATGCGGCCGAGGATCTGCAGATAGGCGATCAGCGCGTCCATCTCCGTCAGGCGGGTCGGATCGCCGTCGAAGTTGCCGATTGCAGCCTTCGGATAGCGCTCCAGCATGGCATCGTAGTCAGACTCCGGGTCGGCCTGGGCCATCATGTCGGCTGCCGCGTTCTCGACCATTTCATCGCTGTAGGGCACGCCGACGATTCGGTTGGTTTTGAGATGTTCGGCGATATCGGCCGGATCCAGCGTTTTTTCCAAGAGCCATGGATAGGACGGCATGATGGATTCGGGAACCAGCGACCGGGGATCGATAAGGTGATTTCTTTGCCATTCGTTGGAGTATTTGCCGCCCACGCGACTGAGATCCGGTCCTGTGCGTTTAGATCCCCACTGGAACGGATGGTCATACATGCTTTCGGCCGCAAGCCCATAGTGCCCGTAGCGCTCGACCTCGTCCCGGAAGGACCGCACCATCTGGCTGTGGCAATTGTAGCAACCTTCGCGGAGATAAACATTGCGCCCCGCTAACTCCAGCGGCGTGTAGGGGCGCACGCCTTCGACCTCCTCGATCGTCGTCTCGATCGTGAACAGCGGGATGATTTCGACCAGCCCACCGATCGACACCGTGATCAGGATTCCCACCAGCATGTAGATGGCGTTCCGCTCGATTTTTGTGTGCAGCGACCAGCTCATCGGTAGGTTCCTTACTCTGCCGGCTTAAGGTCGGGCGACGATGGCGTTGGGATGGATTTTTCCTCGGCAACAAGGCCCTTCCCGGTCAGCCAGAGGTTGTAAACCATGATCAGGGCGCCGGTCAGGAACAGGACGCCGCCAAGGGCCCGGATCACATAGAAGGGATGCATCGCCTCGACGGTTTCGACGAACGAATATTGCAGGAAACCGAGCGAATCATATGAGCGCCACATCAAGCCTTGCAGGATCCCGCTGATCCACATGGCGGTGATGTAGAAGACGATGCCGACCGTCGCGATCCAGAAATGGTAGCTGACAAGACGGATCGAATAAAGCCGCGCCCGGCCCCAAAGCTTGGGCACGAGGTAGTAGACGGCGCCAAAAGACACAAAGGCGACCCACCCGAGCGCGCCCGAATGCACGTGACCAACGGTCCAGTCGGTGTAATGGCTCAGGGCGTTGACCTGCTTAACCGACATCAGCGGCCCTTCGAAGGTCGACATGCCATAGAACGCCACTGATGCCACCAGGAACCGCAGCACCGGATCGGTCCGGAGTTTGTCCCAGGCACCTGACAAGGTCATGATCCCGTTGATCATGCCGCCCCAGGAAGGCATCCAAAGCATGACGGAGAACGTCATGCCCAAGGTCTGGGCCCAGTCGGGCAGGGCGGTGTAGAGCAGGTGATGCGGACCAGCCCAGATGTACAAAAAGATAAGCGACCAGAAGTGGATGATGGAAAGCCTATACGAATAGACCGGACGTTCCGCCTGCTTCGGAATGAAGTAGTACATGATGCCCAGGAAGCCGGCAGTCAGGAAAAAGCCGACGGCGTTGTGACCGTACCACCACTGGAGCAGGGCATCCTGCACGCCGGAGAACAGCGAATAGCTTTTGGTGCCGGCGAAGGAGACGGGGACCGCAAGATTGTTGACGATGTGCAGCATCGCGATGGTCACGATGAATGCCAGGTAGAACCAGTTCGCGACGTAGATGTGCGGTTCTTTGCGCTTTAGCATCGTGCCCAGGAAGGCCACGAGATAGACGACCCAGACCAGCGTCAGCCAGAGATCCACGTACCATTCGGGTTCGGCATATTCGCGTCCCTGGGTGATCCCGAGCAGATAGCCCGTCGCCGCCAGGACGATGAAGATCTGATAGCCCCAGAATAAAAAGATCCCCGTGGCTTCACCGCCGAACAGAGGGGCCCGGCACGTTCGTTGGACGCAATAGAGCGACGTTGCAAACAAGGCGTTGCCGCCAAAGGCAAAGATCGCTGCCGACGTATGCACGGGGCGCAGACGACCGAACGATATCCATTCGATGCCGAAGTTCAGGACGGGATAGGCGAGCTGAAAGGCCAGGATGACGCCGATCGTGAATGCGGCAACACCCCAGAACACGGTGGCGATCGTGAACAGGCGGATCGCCGCCATGTGATAGCGCGGTTGCGCCGCCGAGTCGGTCGACGAGATAGCTGAGCTGGAGACGGCTCCGGTCATCGGTCCCCCCGAATAAGTGGTGCGCGTGCACACTAACCCGAAGCGCCGATTCCCAAAACAGGCAAAGGCGCCGCACGTGGGCGTGGTGCGGCGAAGTGGTCGCACCATAGGAATCGCTCGGTTGCGTGGGCATTGACTTGAATCAAGGCCTTCCCGGCAACCGTCACAAGAATAGCCAATTCTCCGATCCGCGGGTTTGCGACACATCCGCGCGGATTATTCGTTTCTGGGCTTCGCGACCAGATCACCTGCCGTTAGGATAGGGACCTCGAGGGGAAGAAGGATACGCTGATGACGGATGTGGCGGATATTCCATCGTCGCGCTTGCCGAAGGTGCGCAAGCTGGATGTGGAGCGCCCTTGGGCCTGGCTGCGGGCCGGCTGGCACGATTTCCTGGCGGCGCCCGGGCCTTGTCTGGCCTACGGGTTCATTCTGGCGCTTGCCGGTATGATCCTGACGGCGGCCATCTGGTTCCTGGAGGTCTTCTATCTCGTCTTGCCGCTCGCGGCCGGCTTCATGCTGCTGGGGCCCATCCTGGCCGGCGGTTTGTATGAAATCGCCCGCTGCCTGGAGAAAGGCGAAGCGGTCGAGTTCAGCAACGTGCTGAGCGCCTGGCGTCGCAACCCGGCGCAGATCGGGCTAATGGGCCTGGCGCTGATGCTGTTTCTGCTGGCCTGGATCCGCATTGCGACGTTGATCTTTGCGATCTTCTTCTCCGACAATCCGCCGCGGCCGGAGCGCGAATTCATCATCGACGTGTTCCTTTCGGTGGAGAGCCTGCCGTTCCTGGTCACCGGCACCATCGTTGGCGGCATCCTGGCCATCCTGGTCTTTGCCTTGAGTGCCATCTCGATCCCAATGCTGTTGGACAAGCCGGTCAACGTGTTTGCGGCCATCGCGACAAGCATGAACGCGGTGCGCGAGAACTTCTGGCCGATGGCCTTGTGGGCCTGGTTGATCGTATTCTTCACGGCTGGCGGGATCGTGATCGGCTATGTGGGGTTGATCGTGACGCTGCCGCTCATCGGCTTGGCGACTTGGCACGCCTATCGCGATCTTGTGGACTGGGATAGCGGCAGTTAGCGCCGAGCGGTCGGAGGGGAAAATACAGATGAATCGAAGTGGGCGATTTCTGCTGGCTGTTTCGTTCGTCCTGATGGCGTTACTCGGCCTGATCATGGCAAGCCGCGCCGTCGACGGTGCGTTCGCGTTTGCCGGCTACGTGTTTACCGCCGCTGGAATCCTGCTCACCTACCAGCTGCTCGGCAGGCACGAGTAAGCCGGCGACGCTGGTGATCAGCGTCAGCCGTCGCAAACACATTCGTGCGCCCGTCGCCGAACGTCAGCCGGTGAAGATCTCCCGGCCCTGCCGGGTCAACCGGCATACGAGCCAGTCCGGCTTGATCGGGTTTTCCAACCAAGGCTCGGCCCAACCCTGATCGATGCAGCTTCGAATCGTCCGCTCGGAATAACGACGTCCGGTTTCATCGAACAGCGGCAATTTGCCACCGGGCTCGCTTAAGCCCCGACGCAGCCATGCCATCTGAACATCGGTCGGCTGTCCCTGCACACGTGTGCGCAGGGGACGCGCCTGACGGCGCCGAACGTCGTCCAAGTGGACGACATTGGCTCTTGCCTCCATCGTCCGCCAACTCCCCATATTTGCCACCCGGCGTTATGGTATGCCATGCGCGGCACGCCGCCAAGCGTGGCGAACGGTTAACCGACAGATGAGGAATAACGTTATGGCTGCTTGTTTCGTCTATATCACCGCCGGCAGCCTGGACGAGGCGAAGACGATCGGGCGCACACTTGTGGAAGAGAATCTTGCCGCCTGCGCCAATGTTCTGCCGTCCATGACGTCGGTCTATCGTTGGCAGGGCGCCGTCGAGGAGGCCGAAGAGGTGGTCTTGATCGCCAAGACCCGCGACACGCTTGTCACGCCCTTGTCGGAACGCGTCGCGGCCTTGCATTCCTACGACTGTCCGTGCGTCGTCGCGATGCCCATTGTCGATGGTCATCCCGACTATCTCGACTGGATAGAAGCCGAAACCGAATCACATTAATGTGCGACGGCAAGAGTCTGAAATCGTTTCAGAAAGGCGCGTCGTGATCGTTCCGGCGATTGCGTTCTCAAGGAGCGGTTGAGGTCCGGCGGCAAGCGGCCGAAATACCGGCTCCCCTCGGCGCGTGAGAATCCCGCCAGATGTACCGCCTCCAGATGAGCGGCAATCCGGTCGGCCCGTTTGATCAGTCGTTTGATCGCAGGCGGTAGCGTCGCCGGCAATCCGAATCGGATGTGGATCGCGGCCTGAAGACGTTGCTCGAAGGCGATGTAGTCGATGCCGATCGCCGTCTTGAACGGCGAAATCATGTCGCCCATCACATATTCGGGCGCATCGTGCAGGAGTCCGGCCAGGCGCCATTGCCCGTCCAGATCGTCCTTCAGGTTTCCCATCAGTTCCTCGACCAGCAGGCAGTGCTGGGCGACGGTGAAGGCCCAGGTGCCCGTGGTCTGGCCGTTCCAACGCGCGACGCGCGACAGACCGTGCGCGATGTCCTGGATCTCAACATCCAACGGCGACGGATCGAGAAGATCCAGCCGGCGGCCGCTCAGCATTCGTTGCCAGGCGCGCGCAGCCATGGTTGGTCAGTCGGTCGCGGCGTGCGGGAAGTAGTTCGCCGGACCGTAGTCGCCTGGAAAGTCCAAATGGCTGATCAAACCGGCCCGGGGACGCCACACGTGAAGCTGGATGCCCGGCGGGTCCATGCGATAGCGCGGCCGACTGCTGGTATTCAGGTCCAGATGCACCTGATGCGCGGTTCCGGGCATGGTCGAGACGACGGTTCCGAACCAGCGCAGGTGGATTGGACGATGCACATGGCCGCAAAGGATCCGTTCGATCTGGGTGTTGTCCTGCACAATCTCGCCAAGCGCGTCGTTCCCTTCCAGGCACATCATCTCGTCCATGTGCTCGATCCCGGTCTCAACCGGCGGGTGATGCATCATCAGCACCGTGGGACGGTCGGGCGCCGTGGCCAGGGTCTGTTCCAGCCACTGAAGTCGTTCGGTGCACAGCGCTCCATGCGGTTTGCCGGTCACGACCGTGTCCAGCGCTACAATCCGGACCGGATGGTCCTCGACCACGTATTGGATAAACCGCTCTTTGCAGAGGTGCTCGAGCTGCGGAAAGGCGACACGCAGGCCGACTCGTTCGTCGTGGTTGCCCGGGATCGGATAGACCGGCATTTTCAGCCGCTTGAATTGACGTTTGACCTCCGCGTACTGCTCGGGCTTGCCATCGTTCGTAATATCGCCGGTCACCAGGACCGCATCGGCCGGCGGCGACAAGGCGATCAGGTGGTCAACGGTTCGGGCCAGATGGCCCGCCGTGTCGACTTCCCCGAATGTCAGGACGCCTTCTGGCTGGACGTGCATGTCGCTGATCTGTGCCAGGATCATGTGTGTGGTTCTCCCCCTCTGGACTCGCCCGCCGACGCGGTTGTAATCCCCGATGTCGCGCGATTGATCAAGTCGCCTCTATTGTGCTTGAATTTTGTGCATGGTGGTTCACTGATTGTCATGCCGGTGCTGGAAACTCCTGTCCACAATTCCTTGAATTCGATAGAAAATACCTACCGGGTAGCGGTTCCTGTCATCGCACGGCGGCGTTGGCACGCCATGTGCGAATAACGGGTGGAGGCTTCCTGGCGAAAGTCGGACTATCATGAGACGGCTGGACCGGGAATACCAAAGGACAAAGCGAGGAGGCTTAAGATGTCACGAACGAAAAAAGGCGGTGTTGCACGGCGATCATTCCTGAAAGGGTCGGCCGCGACGACGGCCGCGTTTGCGTTCGCGCCGTTTGTCCGTCGGGCGGACGCGGCCCACCATAAACTGACCATGGGCACCAACTGGAAGGCCCAGGCGGAGCATGGTGGCTATTACCAGGCCGTTGCGGCGGGGATCTACAAGGATTACGGGCTGGACGTAGAAATCCGCCCAGGCGGACCGCAGGTCAACCATTCGCAGTTGCTGGCCGCGGGCAAGATCGACTTCAACATGGGCTCAAGCTGCTTCACGGCGTTCAACTTCGTCATGAACAACATTCCCATGGTCTGCGTCGGCTCAATCTTCCAGAAGGATCCGCAGATCCTGATGGCGCATCCGGGCCAGGGCATCGACTCGCTGGGCGACATGCGGGGCCACAAGGTACTGATCTCCAAGAGCGCGCGCGTCCAGTACTGGCTCTGGCTGAAGCAGGCCTATGGCTTCACCGATGAAATGATCGAGCCCTACACCTACAATCCCGGGCCATTCCTGGCGGACAAGTCAAAGATCCAGCAGGGCTATCTGACGTCGGAGCCGTTCGCGATCGAGCGCGAGGGCGGGTTCGAGCCGATCGTGTTCCTGCTGGCCGACCATGGTTACAAGACCTATTCGACGACGATCGAGACCTCGTCAAAGCTTGTCGCCGAAGACCCGGACAAGGTGCAGCGGTTCGTCGACGCCACCGTCATCGGCTGGCGGGATTATCTGCATGGCAACAATACGGCCGCCAACGACCTGATCAAGCAGGACAATCCTGACATGGCCGACGAGCAGCTCGAATACTCTCTTAGCAAAATGAAGGAGTACGGCATCGTCGAGTCCGGCGACGCCTTGTCGCTGGGCATCGGCGCCATGAGCCACGAACGCTGGAAGACCTTCTTCGACTTTGCTGTGAAGGCTGGTATTTATGACGCCGGTCTTGACTACAGGAAAGCCTACACCCTGGACTTCGTGAACAAGGGTGTTGGCCTGAAGGGCTAAAGCAATCGGTCGGGGGCGGTGCTGATGCACCGCCCTGCCGCCGTCGATCGGGAGCGACGGCGGGCGACGGACCCGGTACCGAATAGGAAGATGAGCGTCGAATCCCTCCAGGGCGGGCAGACCGCCGCGCCAACCGAGACCGAGGAACTGCCGGTTGTCGTCAAGACGCGGGCCGATCGCATCGAGGCCGTGATGCGTTGGGTCATGCCGCTGTCCATCGGGGCGGTGGCGATTCTGTGCTGGGACCTGATCGTGCGAATCAACGAGATCCCGCACTACATCCTCCCCGGTCCTGCATTGGTCCTGGACAGCCTGATCAACGACTGGGGCACGCTTTCGAAGTCCCTGTGGGTGACCGTGAAGATCACCTTCATGGCGCTGTGCGTCGCCATCATCGGCGGCGTCTCGTTGGCGGTTTTGTTCACCCTGTCCAAATGGGTCGAACTCAGCTTCTTTCCTTATGCGGTCATCCTGCAAGTCACCCCGATCGTGGCCATTGCGCCGCTGATCATCATTTTCGTGGACTCGCCGATCACCGCCGTTCTGATTTGTGCTTGGATCGTCGCGTTCTTTCCGGTGCTGTCAAACACGACGCTGGGTCTCAACAGCGCGGACCACAATCTGAGGAACCTGTTTCAGCTCTACGGCGCCAGCCGGTGGCAGGAACTGCGCTATCTGCGCCTGCCCAGCGCCATGCCCTATTTCCTGGGCGGCTTGCGTATTGCCGGCGGCCTCAGCCTGATCGGCGCGGTGGTAGCGGAGTTCGTCACAGGCGCGGCGGGCGAGGGCACGGGCCTCGCCTTTAGGATCCTGGAGGCCGGCTATCGCCTGAACATTCCCCGCATGTTCGCGGCGCTGATCCTGATCTCCTTCACCGGCATTGTTATCTTCCTGATCTTCACCTGGATCACCCATCTGGCGCTGCACAAGTGGCACGAAAGCGCCGCCAGGCGGGAAAACTGATCGGGCCATGAGCGTCCAGGAGCAACCCGGCACTTTTGCCCCGGCGGATGGCGATACACCGCTGGTGCAGTTATCCCACGTCGACAAGGTGTATTCGAACGGGACGGTGGCGGTCCGTGACGTGAACCTGGATATTGGCCACGCCCAGTTCGTCAGCCTTCTGGGGCCGTCCGGCTGCGGCAAGAGTACCCTGTTGCGGATGATCGCCGGCCTCGGCGCCATCACAGAGGGAACCATCGAATGGCCGGAATCCCATCTGGATGTCCGGGGCAAGCTGGATCGCGACATTGGGTTTGTGTTCCAGGAGCCGACGCTGATGCCCTGGGCCACGGTGTTCGATAACGTGTATCTGCCGTTCCGACTGCAAGGCTTTTCCAAGTCGAAGGTGCGTGACGAGGTCATGCAGGCGCTCGAAATGGTGCACCTGGAGGGTTTCGCGGAGTCCTATCCGCGCGAGCTGTCCGGCGGCATGAAGATGCGGGTGTCCATCGCTCGAGCGCTGGTGACAAAACCGAAAATCCTGCTGATGGACGAGCCCTTCGCGGCGCTGGACGAAATCACCCGGTTCAAGCTCAACAACGATCTATTGGAACTGTGGCACGGCCAGAACTGGACGGTCATCTTCGTCACCCACAGCGTTTACGAGTCGGTCTATCTGTCCAACCGGCTGGTCGTCATGGCCGCGCGGCCCGGGCGCGTGATTGCGGACATCCCAATCAAGGCGCCTTACCCCCGCGACGAGAGCTTTCGAACGTCATCCACCTACAACGAATATTGCCGTCAGGTCTCGGCCCAGCTCAGAGTGGCCATGGGCGGCGACGTGCCTCACTAGGGCGTCCACGCCGATGGCGTCTGGTTTCGTCACTGTGCCGAAGGGCGACAGACTGTTGCTGAAGAACGGGCGTGTCCCGATCTGTCTGGTCGATGGTGTCGCGACCCTGGTGCCTGACGCGACAGGCGTTGCCCATGTCGATATCGAGATCGCCGAGGGCCGGATCCTGGAGATACGGCCGGCCGGCACGGCCGACACCAACGCCCCAGTCGTCGACCTCGACCAGGGGCAGGTCTGGCCGACCTTCGTCGACGTCCACACCCATTTGGACAAGGGCCACATCTGGCCGCGCGTGCCAAATCCCGACGGTTCCTTCATGAGCGCGCTTCGTGCCGTCATGGCCGATCGGCAAGCGCACTGGCGAACGGAGGATGTCAGACGGCGGTTCGATTTCTCGCTTCGCTGCGCCCATGCGCATGGGACATCGGCCATTCGCAGCCACCTGGACTCCATTCCGCCCCAGGAAATCACGACCTGGCCGCTGTTCGAGGAGATTCGTTCGGACTGGGCCGGGCGGATCGAATTACAGGGCGTTTCCCTGGCCGCGATCGAAGTGTTCCGCGAAATGGACATGGAGCCGGTCGCGGACCAGGTGAAGCGTTCCGGCGGGATCATGGGATGCGTTACCTATCCCGTGCCCGACTTGCAGCCGCTGCTGGACCAGGTTTTCGACATGGCCATGGCGCGTGACCTGGCGCTGGACTTTCACGTGGACGAGGCTGTCGATCCGGAATCGGCCACGCTGGGTCCGATTGCCGAAACGGCGATCCGCAAGGGTTTCCAACGCCCGATCCAGGTGGGCCACTGTTGCAGCCTGTCGGTCCAGGATGAAGCTGTCGTCGATCGGACGCTGGATCTGGTCGCGCAAGCGGGGATCACGGTCGTGTCCCTGCCCATGTGCAACATGTACCTGCAGGACCGCCATCCGGGCCGCACCCCGCGGCTGCGTGGCGTTACCCTGTTGCACGAGTTCAAGAAGCGGGGGATTCCGGTTTCGGTCGCCAGCGACAACACACGCGATCCGTTCTACGCGTATGGCGACCTGGATATGCACGAGGTTTTCACCCAGATGGCCCGGATCGCGCATCTGGACCATCCGTTCGGCGACTGGCCGGCAGCGGTGACCCGCACGCCGGCGGACGTCATGGAACTCGCTGAACATGGCCGCCTGGCCGCGGGCCTGCCGGCCAATCTGGTGCTGTTCCGGGGGCGTTATTATTCTGAGCTATTGTCCCGACCGCAGGCGGATCGCGTGGTGCTGCGCGGGGGGCGGCCCATCGACACGACGCCGCCGGATTATCGGGAACTGGACGATCTGTTCGAGGGAGTCGCCTGATGAGCGATGTGGCAGGGGTGCTGAGTGCGCTGGATGGGATCGAGGTGATCGCCGAAGGCCCGGTTGTGAAACAGAAAAGCCGAGACTTTTACTGGTACAGCCCGGTGCTGAAGCGCCAATTGAAGGACGTGGTCGCGGACGCGGTCGTGGTGCCCCGCTCGGAAGCCGAGGTCATCGAGACGCTGCGGGTCTGCTATGCCAACGATGTTCCGGTCACCGTGCGCGGGGCAGGGACCGGGAACTACGGTCAGGCGATGCCGGTAAATGGCGGGATCGTCCTGGACCTGTCGGCCTTGAATGCGATCAAGGAGATCAGCCAGGGGCGCATCCGCTGCCAGGCCGGGCTTTTGATGCACGATCTGGACGCAGCAACGCGCGCCGATTCCGGCCAGGAGCTCCGGTTTCACCCCTCGACCAAACGGACGGCGTCGGTCGGCGGCTACGTCGCCGGCGGCTCCAGCGGCGTCGGCTCGGTCACCTGGGGACTGCTGCGCGACCGCGGCAACATATTGGGAACCCGCGTGATCACCATGGAGGCCGAACCCCAGGTGCTGGAGCTGCGAGGGGACGACATCAATCAGGTCAACCATGCCTACGGCACCAACGGCGTCATCACCGAAGTGGAAATGCCGTTGGCGCCGGCCTATCGCTGGCACGACCTCATCGTTGCCTTCGACGATTTCATGGAGGCGTGCCGCTTCTGCCAGTCGCTGAGCGAACAGGACGCCATCGTCAAAAAGCTGGTGACGCCGATCGCCGCGCCGGTGCCGCAGCGCTATTTCCGGCCTATCAAGGGCCTGATCCCCGACGGCAAGGACATCGTGCTGCTGATGATCGCGGATATCTCGCTGGAGGCGTTTGAGGCGTTCTTCGCCGGCTTTCCCGGCGATATCCTTTACCGCAAGGAAGCGGCCGACAAGGCCCAGGACGGGGTGCCGCCGCTCTATGAGTTCAGCTGGAACCACACCACCCTGCAGGCGCTCAAGGTCAATCGCGACATCACCTATCTGCAGACCCTGTTTCCGCCGCCGCGTCACCTGACGCAGGTGGAACAGATGTACAAACACTTCGGCGAGGAAGTGTGCATGCATCTGGAGTTCGTCCGGTTCATGGGACAGATCGCCTGCTTCGGCCTGCAGGTCGTGCATTTCACCGACGAGGAACGCCTGTTCGAGATTATTGCCTATCACGAGGCGAACGGCTGCCCGATCTTCAATCCGCACGTCTATACGTTGGAGGAGGGCGGCATGAAGCAGGTGGATCACGAACAGCTGGCGTTCAAGAAACAGGCCGATCCCAAAGGTCTGATGAATCCCGGCAAGATGCTCGCCTGGGAGAACCCGAACTGGACGCCGGACGAAGGCCAGGTTCATCTCTACCCGGCCGCGCGGGGCGGGGCCTGAGTGCCCTTGCTCCTGAACTGGATAGCGGCTTACCATCAACGGGTTGGGGGGCGGTTTCCCACCCACAGTTGAAGAGAAACCGAAACAAACCGGGTGTGACGGGTCGCACAGGCCCGTAGCCGTTCCTCGATTAGAGTCCAACCGCAATCGACAACAACAAGCGGTTAGGATCTTGTGGGGAGGAAAGCATGCGCACCAAAACGCTCTTGCGTGGCGCCGTCCTGTGGGCGGTCGGCTGCGTCTTTGTCACGAGCGGCAGCTTTGCCGAAACGCTACTGGAACGCGGCACTTACCTGATGCGTGGTATCGTCGCCTGCGGAAACTGTCACACGCCCATGGGGCCGGACGGTCCGCTGCCCGGCATGGAAATGGCCGGCGGTCTGCCAATCAAGGAAACGGCCTTTACGGCCTATGCCTCGAACATCACGCCAGACAAGGAAACCGGTATCGGCGCCTGGACCGACGAGCAGATCATCGCGGCCATCCGGGAGGGACGGCGCCCCGACGGCACCATCATCGGTCCGCCCATGCCCTTCGCGCTTTACCGCGGCATTTCAGACCGCGACGCCCGGGCGCTGGTCGCCTATCTCAGGACCGTCAAACCGGTGCGCAACGAGGTGCCGAAGTCGGAGTACACCTTCCCACTTCCGCCAGCCTACGGGCCGCCCGTCGGTTCGGTCGCCGACGTGGACCCAACAGACCGGATGGCCTATGGAACCTACTTGGCCGGTGCGTTGGGGCACTGTATCGAATGCCATTCGCCGCCCGGACCCAACGGCGCACCGGATATCCAGAACAATACGGGCGCCGGCGGATTCGCGTTTCACGGACCCTGGGGCGAGGTTTTATCGGCGAACATCACGCCTGAAGGCATCGGCGATTTCAGCGACGACGAGATCAAGGACGCGATCACCAAGGGCGTGCGGCCCGACGGGTCGAGGCTGAAACCGCCCATGGGTTATGCCTATTACGCCACCATGCGGGAGGAGGATCTCGACGCCATCGTTCTTTATCTGCGTACGCTGGAACCGAAATAGGCGGCTGGCTGACCGGGGGGCGGCCGTCAGGCGTCCGCCTGCACGGGGGCGAAGGGCTGGGCGTTGACGGCGCCGTGCTGGATGATGACCACCGAAGATTCCGGCACCTCCTGCCACGCCTCGGTCATGGAGGACAGCGGTTCGGACACGACGACGCGGGCGTCCGAGGAGAATTTCTGCAGCTGCGGGTTGATTTCCTTGAGCGCATCGATGCTGCGGCTGTGGAACAACGAGCGGGAATCGCCTTCGGTGGAATAGCGGAAGGCGAACAGGCGCGCGCCGTCGCTCAGCCCGACGCTCATCTGAAGGCAGTCCGCGATTCCCTTGTCGGCGCAGACCTTCTCCACATAGCCCACCATCCGCGCAATCGCCGCGACGGGGTCGTCGTCGAGTCCGAAGCTCCGCGCCAGAAAGAACATGAGCTCGGAGTCCGTGGTTCCCGCGATCTGCGGGTAGAGATCCGGATCCACCGCCAGCGCCAGATCGCGTTTGACCCGATGGAACTCCTGAATCAAGCCGTTATGCACGAACAGCCACTTGCCGTTGCGGAACGGATGGCAGTTGGACTGTTGAACTGCCGTGCCCGTCGTCGCGCGTATGTGGGCGAAAAAAAGACGTGAGGATATGTGGGCCGCGAGGTCGCCCAGGTTGCTGTCGTTCCAGGCCGGCTGGACTCCCTTGTAGACGCCGGGCGTCTCGCGATCGCCGTACCAGCCGATCCCAAAACCGTCGCCGTTCAGGGTGTTTTCGCCCAGGCGCGCCTCGATGCTCTGATCGATCAGGGAGTGTTCCGGTTTAAGGATTAGCTCTTCGAGCGGAAGCGGCGCTCCGGAATAGGCAAGCCAGCGGCACATGGGTCGGGTCCTCCTCGCAGAGTTTCGTACGGTCGCGCCAGACGGCGCAAAGCGGTCGGCCAACAGCTTAGGACACCCGTCTCAGACCGCGCTATCCCGGGTTAGGCCGGGGATTCCGTCCTCACCACTGTTTGGCGCATTGACGAGAACTCTGCCATTCCTGTGCGATTGATCACACGTGTCCGGGGCGACCGGCGATATGGACACGTCATAAACCGCGTCCATACGGGAGACTGCTGGCCTGTCCACATTGTTCGTCCGGATCGGAGACCGCCAGCAGACTGTTGATGGCACGCGGGGTGAACCGGAGGAAGGATAGGACAATGGGTACATTCGCGTTTTCGTTCGCCGGAACGGCACGGGTGTTGGCCGTTGTGGCCGTCGTGCCCGCCGCCGTCGTCAGGTCGGCCTGGGGCGCGTATCGGCGGTCCCAGGAGCGGCGCCGGTCGCTCGTCCACCTGCAATCCCTGGACGATGCGTTTCTGAAGGACATCGGACTGCATCGTTCGGAGATAACGTCGGTCGTTTATCACGGCCGGAAGGACGGCTCCCGCCGGCAGCGATAGAGCCATGGCGGAACTTGCGTTGCGCGGTCGCGGGTGAGGGCGGGAAGCCCCGTCCTTACCCGTCCGCGGCCGATTGGATCGACCGTAATTTCCGATCAACGCGCCTTAGAAATGACGCCCTCGACGCGTCGGTCGATTCGTCCATGCGGTAATGCGCCAGCCACGTGGTCTTGCACCGGGGGTGACAGATGGCCCGTATGCCCGTGGTCAGCGTCCGGCGGCCCGGATCGCGGACCACCCGGATCCACCACCAGGGCGAGCCGTAGGATGTGATCCCGACGATGTGCCGGATGTTGGTCATCAGCCCGCGGATCGGCTGATTGTTTTCCGGCAAAGTGAAAGTCACGTGCGGGACCCAGACGCGATCGAGCCAGCCTTTCAACATGGCCGGCATGCCATACCACCAGGTGGGATAGACGAAGATCAGCCCCTCGGCCCAGCGGATATGATCGATATGTTCGGCGACGGGCCGTTCGTTCGTACCGGGCGTGTGATAATCGATCCGCTCCTGTCGGGAAAGGATGGGGTCGAACTGCTGGGCGTAGAGATCCAGGTCACGCACGTCGTCGCCGCGGTCCGCCAGGACCTCCAGCACGCGGGCGTGGATGGCGGCGGAGAAGCTCTCTTCCACCGGATGGCAGAACACGACCAGCCAGCGCATCAGAACCGCTCCATGGCGTGCTGCACTTTCGCCATGAAACGGGACCGGCTGACGTCCGTCGACACGTTCATATGGTAGTGGGCCAGATACTCAACCTTGCCATCCTTGGCGATCAAGCGGCGGAAATAACGCGTGAACGTCTTGCGCGGGGGATCGCCCGTGTACCACGCCACCCAGCGTTGGCGGCCGTAGCTCGTCACGACCGCCACTTTTCGGATGTGTCTGAGGTTTGGCGTGACGGTTCCGTCCGCGGATATGACAAAACTGACCCCAGGCAGCATGACGCGATCGAACCAGCCCTTCAGCATCGCCGGTAGCCCAAAACACCAGACGGGAAAGCAGAAGACGATCCCTTCGGCAGCCAGCAACCGGTCGACATATCGCTGGACCGGCGCCTGGTTTGTCGTCGTGTCGTGGTAGTCGAGGCGTTCTGCTCGGCTGAGCACCGGATCGAAGCCTTCCGCATAGAGATCGCAGTCGTCGATCTGGTGACCGTGTTCCGCCAGCGTGCGGGTGATCAACTGGTGCAGCGCCGCGTTGTAGCTTGTCTCGACGGGATGGGCGTGCAGCACCAGCACGCGCATCAGCCGGCCTCTGGCAGGACGACGCGTGACGGCGTGTGACCGCCGCTGGAGATGGTGATGGTGGTGATCCGCTGGTCGATGAGCCTGGTGTCCTTCGCCCTGGCGCCGGTTCCCGGATTGACGGGAAACGCCGGGAAAGCAGCGCCGGCGATTGACAGACGCATCCTGTGCCCGGCCTGGATCCGGGCGCAGACGCACTGAAGGTCGACGCGCACCGGCTCGGCCACCCCTTCGACACGGCGCATGCCGTTCGAAAGGACGCGTGACCGGCCGTCCTCGGTCACCACGCTCAGGCTGCAGGCCAGGTCGTAGCTGGGCATGTCCGATCCCGCCCACAGTTCGACATACGGTGAACCGGCCAGATGCAGATCATGCTCCAGCGGCGGGCCGGTGTAGACCGCCACGTCGCCTCGGTCGTCCAGCGCCGCGCGGTCCTGGGGACCGTAGGGGCTGGCCCAGTGACCGCCGAGCGCCGGCGCCGGCCGCCAGGGATCCTGGACGAAACTGTCGGACCCGACCTGGTTGGGCCTGTCCGGCTGCAGGATGCCCGCGTCGGTGCTCGCGGCGGACAGTCCGGTTCCGTGCAGATGCCAGACGCCCTCGGCCGTCTGTGGCCAGTCCTCGAAGTCCCGCCACTGGTTGCTGCCCATTTCGAACAGCCGCATGGGCGGGATGTCGTCCGAATCGGTGTCCTTGAGAAAGCGGTCGAACCAGGCGATCTGCACCGTGTCGATGTTGCTGACGGCGTCCGGCCCGAAATCAATGGGGCCGGCGCGGCGGCCCCATGGAAACTGGGGCCAGGGTCCGATCAACAGTTCCTGTGGCGCGGAGTGCCGGGCCCGCAGGTGATGGTAGGCGGCGAGCGTGCCGCGTAGCTTGGGGTCGAACCAACCGCCCACGTGGAGCATCGGGATGTCGGGCAGCCGATCGGCCAGCGCCCGCGGCGCCAGCCCGTCCCAGTACGGGCCGGGGCGGTCGTTGTCGACCCAGTCCAGATAGAAGTCGCACTGGGGATGCGCCTCGACGATCGGCGGCAGGCACGTAGCCGGTTCTTTGATCGGCAGGTTATGGGCCGCCTCGTAAAGCGCGGCGAAGGCCTCGTCGTCTCCGTCGTGCCGCGCCTGCAGGCAGGCCATCTGCAGCGCCCAGGTCAGCGTTCCTTCAAGCCTGAAGGCGCCACCTTCGTACGCCCAGTCGTCGTACAGGCTCCATCCGACCATGGCCGGCGCGATCGCCCGGAGCGGTGCCGGTTTCCGGTGGTCCGATGCGCCGATGGCGGCATAGAGCTGGGTCATGCCCTGATGGGAAAAGCCGTACATGCCGACGGTTCCGCTCGACCCCGGCAGGGTGGTGGCCCAGGCGATCGTGTCGGCGCCGTCGGCGATCTCGGACTCGAACAGACGCCAGTTCCCGGTGCTGGTGCCGCAGCCCCTGATGTCCTGGATGACCACGATGTATCCCTGGTCCGCGTACCAGGTCGGATGCGCGTAGACCATGGTTGCCGCGGTTCGACGGCCATAGGGCTGGCGCATCAGCAGAACCGGGAAGGGGCCTTCCCCGTGCCGGTCGGGGTTGGGCCAGTAGATGTCGGAATCCAGCCTGACGCCGTCCCGCGTCTGCATGGAGACGGTCTCCGGCGAAGGCGCGAAGCTCGGGGCCTGGCCGATCACCGGCGTTTCCTCGCGCGTGGCCTCGTCCATGGCCAGGGCGTTGGGATGCGGATGGCGGCGAGCCTGTTTATGACGGATATGGCGGTCACTCTGGGAAAGACGGTTAATGTCTGTGTTCGGTTATGTCCCAACCCACCGACGGGCACAAGGCCGGATGCCCGGCTCCGATCCGGCTCGCGTGTGCAAAATGCGATTCGGGATGCAATATGAGAGAAATCTCAAGCCCGGTCAGGGTCCATTAACCATCTAAGTCTTTGAGTTTTCAGAATCCGGGATTCTGGCACGGCCCCTGCACTTATAGACCCGAGGCCGGGTGATAACGGCATTAAGACCGACATCACCGGTGCTAGTCCCCCTACCAGGGCGGTCGGCTTTTCACCCCCTTCAGCCGGCCGCCCCGCCTCATTTCTGGACCCTGGAAACGTGCCGATTCGTCCGTTCGCAAGCGGACGAAGTCGTTGTGCCGGTCAGGTCTGCCAGGCCGGCCGGCGGACGGCCGAGACGTCGTTGCCGTCGAGCCGCCGCACATGGGCGATCAACTCGGCCAGATCCCAGTCAGAGACCTGCATGTCCGTGGCATTCGCGTGCACAATCCGGTCGGGCGCCTGGAAGATCCCCACATGGTCCGGCCAGTAGACGAGGTCGCCGGTCCGCAGCCCGCTTGCATTACCGTCGAACGCCACCGGCTCGCCGATGGCGCGCTGCTGCATGTCTGTATCCCGCGGCGCCGCCAGCCCGCAACTGGCCAGGACGAGCTGAATCAGAGCGGAACAGTCCAGTCCCAGGCTGCTGCGGCCGCCCCAGAGATAAGGCACGCCCATATAGCGCCGCGCCTCGGCAAGCGGGTCGGTCGCGACCGTTCCCACTGGGTCCAGGTGCTTGCTGTAGACCCAGGTGCCACCGGCGAGCCGGCTGAATTTCTCATCCGCTTCCTCCACTCGCACGGTTGTCGTCTGCGTCAGGCAATCCAGCGGCGGCGCCTTCATGTCAGGAACCGGATACAGGAAGCTGCGAAGCGCGCTCACCTGGTGCGTTGGTGCGAAACGCTGGTCACGGACGGAAGTTGCCGGGGCGTATCCAACATAACCGTCCAGTTCGGACTGGACCCACAGCCAGCCATCCCGGTTTTCGAAGACGACCACGTCTTCGCCGAACAGGATCTCGGTCATCAGCGGTGCGTCGTTGGCCGGGGCGCGCCGCAGCGGCGCGACGCCCACCGCAGTCTGGCCCGGCCGTCCCTCGACGTAGCGGGCCGCCTCGACGTCGGCCTTCAGGCGGGCGTCCGCGAGGTCCTGCCGGTAGGCATGCAGCCGGTGGTCCAGATCGCTCATGGGCAGAATTCCATGCGGCGGTTATCGGCCGCATTGATAGACAAAGGGTGAAGGACGGACAAGGTCGGACCGTTCGACTACGCAAACCGGGGCGCAACATGCTATGCGCTGGGGCGGACCGTGGAGGAGACATCCATTGGCACTGCCGGGAACCAACGGACGACGCCGGATCTATCTGATGCGCCACGGCCATGTGGCCTATGCCGACGCCGAAGGCCGCCCGGTTGACCCGCGCCATGTCCGCCTGTCCGAGGAAGGACGCATCCAGGCCGCCGCCGCTCGCGACCTGCTCCGCGATATTCCGCTGGACGCCGCGCTATGCAGCGGCCTGCCCCGGGCGGTCGAGACCGCCGAGGTCGTGCTGGAACCGCACGCGCTGTCGCTTGCCAATGACGAGCGGTTTCGCGAACTGCGCGGGGCCCGCCTGTCGGCGATATCGCCCGAACGCCGCGAAGCGCAGTTCGTCTATGGCTTGGAAGGTGCCGATGAGCCGGGCGCCCGGTTTGCCGACGGCGATCTCTTCAGCGATTTCGAGGCCCGCATATCCGGTGGATTGGAGGCCCTGTTGCGGATGCCGGACTGGTCGCGGCTGCTGTTGGTTGCCCACGACGTCGTCAACAGGATGCTGTTGTCGGTGGTCAGCGGCGCGGGCCTGCGTGGGCTGAGCGCGTTCGAGCAGGACTTCGCCTGCATCAATGTGATCGATGTGGACATCGTCGAGGGGCGGACGGTCCGGCGGCTGATCAAGGCAGTCAATGTCACACCCTACAACCCGGTCAAGACGGGCAACTATCAGACCAGCTTCGAGCAGGTGTTTCGGTCGCTGGGGATCTGAGCCCTTCGGGTGATGACAAAGGCCACGTACGCCTGCTAAGCAAGGTCCGCCCAGCCCACCCATTCATCAGTCGGCCCCGAGCATGACCGATCCAACGTCCGAGACCGGCGGCGCGCTGACGACGCTCCGTGTGATCGATTTGACCCGCGTTCTGGGCGGTCCCTTCTGCACCCAGATCCTCGGCGACCACGGCGCGGACGTGATCAAGGTGGAGCCGCCGCAGGGCGACGAGGTGCGGGACTGGGGACCGCCGTTCCACGAGGACGACGCCTCCTACTTTATCGGCGTCAATCGCAACAAACGGTCCATCGCCCTCGACCTGAGCCAGGAGGAGGGACGGGAGATCCTGTTACGCCTGCTGGAACAGGCCGATGTGCTGATCGAGAACTACAAGCCTGGCGCCCTCGAGAAATGGGGAATCGGTTACGACGACGTTCTGAAGAAACGCTTCCCGCGGCTGATCCATTGCAGGATCAGCGGCTTCGGTGCTGACGGGCCACTCGGCGGTTACCCCGGCTATGACGCCGTGATCCAGGCCATGGCCGGTCATTTCAGCGTCAACGGATGGCCCGAGACCGGCCCGACCCGGATGGGCATCCCGCTGGTGGATATCGGCACCGGGCTTTACGCCGCCATTGCGATTCTGATGGCGATCGAGGAGCGCCACCGGTCGGGGCAGGGGCAGTTCATCGACATGACGCTGTACGACTGCGCGCTGGCGCTCATGCACCCGCACATCCCCAACTATCTTCTGTCGAACAAGGTGCCGGGCCTGACCGGCAGCGCCCATCCGAACATCAGCCCCTACGACACCTACCGGACCGGGACCGGTGAGATCTTCATCGCTGTCGGCAATGATCGCGCCTTTCGCCGGTTGTGCACGGAGCTCGGCAACGAAGCGCTTGCGGACGACCCCCGGTTCCTGCGCAACGCGGACCGCACCACGAACCGGGAGGCGTTGAAGCAGGCGTTGGAGGAACTGCTGGCGACGGTTGACGGCCAACAGCTGTCGGAACGGCTGCTGCGGCTGGGCGTCCCGGCCGGCGCTGTCATGGACACCGGCGAGGTCGTGGCTCATCCGCATACGGCGCATCGGGAGATGCTGCCCCACTCAGGTTGGTACCAGGGGCCGGGAACGCCCATCAAGCTGATGCGGACGCCGGGCTCGGTGCGCCGGGTACCGCCACGCTTTGCCGCCGAGGCCGACGAGATCCTCCACGAGGCAGGCTACACCGAAGACGAGATCGCGGATCTGAAATCGGCCGGCGTCGCGCCGACCAAACGCCGGCGCTAGTCGCGGGGGTTGACCCGCCGCCGATTAGGTTGCACATGAACCCGACCGAGGCACAGTTCAGAAAAAGGGGTAAAGCCGGTGGCTAAAGCATTCGCTTCACAGGCCGATCTTGAAGAGAAACAGATCTCATTCGAAAAGCTCGCCGAGGGCGTCTACTGCATCACCGCCGAAGGCGATCCCAACACCGGCATCATCATCGGAGACGACGGCGTCATGGTGATCGATGCCCGGGCGACGCCCGTCATGGCGCAGGAGGCGATCGACCTGATCCGGACGGTGACCGACCTGCCGGTGAAGTACGTTTTTCTGACCCACTATCATGCGGTCCGCGTCATGGGAGCGTCGGCCTACAACGCCGAGCACATCATTTCGTCGCGCAAAACCCTGGATCTGATCAAGGAGCGCGGCCGTCAGGACTTTAAGTCCGAGGTCGGCCGGTTCCCGCGGCTTTTCCAGGCGGTGGAGACCGTTCCCGGGCTGACCTGGCCAACCATGACTTTCGAGACCGAGATGACCATCTGGATGGGTCGACGCGAAGTCCGCATGGTGCATCTGGGGGCCGGCCACACCAAGGGCGATGCCGTGGTCTGGTTGCCCAAGGAGAAAATCATGTTCTCCGGCGATCTGGTGGAGATGGACGCGACCCCCTACTGCGGCGATGCCTACCTCAAACAGTGGCCCAAGACGCTCGACAAGCTGTCTGAATTCAAGCCGCGCAAGCTGGTGCCCGGCCGTGGTCCGGCGTTGAAGACCCAGCGCCAGGTGGAGAAGGGCATCGACGGAACCCGCAGCTTCGTCAAGAGCCTGATGAAATCGGTCAAGGCGGGCGTCAAGAAAAGGCGTTCCCTGAAACAGGTCTACGCCGCCACCTACGATAGCCTGCAGCCCGATTTTGGCGACTGGGTCATCTTCGACCACTGCCTGCCCTTCAACGTGACTCGCTGCTACGATGAGGTCAAAGGGATCGAAGATCCGCAGATCTGGACCGCAAAACGGGACAAGGACATGTGGCGGTCGCTGGAGAGCAGCTAAACCGCATTGGCGTTCCTGGGGAGGAAACGACGATGGCAACCGCAACCGGCAATCCGCTGGCGGAAAGCGGCAAACCTCTATTCTTCAAGGTCGAAAACCCCGAGGCGGTGGGCCAGAGCCCGCCGCCTGCCCGGCGCGGCGACGACCTGCGCACGGCCGTGAAGTCGCTGACGGAGTTCCAGAAGGAGGCGCTGGTGACATCCGGACGGACGGGCTTGACCTGGCGTCTGGCCAGCGACGAGGGACCCTATCTCAACGGCCTGGACTATGGGCCGTGCCCGCTGTCCTTTCTCACAACAGGCATGGTCGCCTCGACCATGAACGAGATCCTGGCGCTGGCGAAGATTCGCGGCGTCGAGATTCGCAACATCCGTCTGATCCAGGACAACTACTACACGATGAAGGGCAGCGCCTTGAAGGGCACCATGGTCGGCGGCGCCAAGGATGTGGATCTCGAAGCCCAGATCGAATCCGACGCCGACCGGGAAGCGTTGACCCAGCTCGTCTACGATGCGACCGCCGCGTCACCGATCAACGGCCTGATGCGGCACAGCCGCGAAAGCCTGTTCACGCTGACCCATAACGACGCGGAAATCGAAACGGCACGCGCGCTGCCGATCGGCCGGACCGCCGAGGCCGATCCGGGCGACAAGTTCGACGGCGCACAGCCGGCGTCCGGCGATTGGAGCGGGCTGATCGTCAAGGGTGGTATCACGCCGAAGGCGGAGCATACGACCGGCGGCGCGGGCTCAAGCCTGGCGGAAGAACAGGACCGGATCCTGCACGTGCGCGGCATCTGCACGATCAGGCCCGATGGTATCAAGCAGATCGTGCAATACCTCTACAACCCGCACGGCTCCATTTTCACCTTCCTGTCCGAGGAAGGGCCGGAGAACGGCGGACAGGGGAGGGCGCCTGACGCCACCACCTACATGTCAGCCGGCATCGGGTTCTGCTTCATGACCCAGTTCGGGCGCTATGCGAAGATCGCCAAGAAGGATTTGCGCGACTACAGGATCGTCCAGGATTCGCATTTCTCGCTGGGCGGTGCCTCAGGCGGGACCGGCAAGGCCGGCGAGGCGGATCCGCTGGAGACCCATGTGCACATCCATTCGGGGGAGGACGACGACTTCGCGCGGACCGTCTTGGACATGTCGGAACAGACCTGTTTCCTGCATGCCTTCTGCAAGGCGGAGCTGAAGACAAAGATCCGTCTTACGGCCTACGAGGCTGAGGACGCGGCCTGACCCCCGCTCAGTGCGACATCAGCACGGGCACGGTGGATTTCTGGATGGCGCTCTTGGTCGCACCGCCGAAATAATCCTCGCGCAGCTTGCTGTGCTCGTAAGCGCCCATAACCAGCAGGCCAGGATTGTGCTCGTTGCTGTACTCGATGATGGCGCGCCCCGCCGACCCATGTGAGCGCTCGAGCCGCACCCATTGTGTCTCGATCCCGTGGCGCCGCAGGTGTTCGGTAACGTCGAGACCGGGCGCCGCCTCGGCGCCGGGAACCTCGCCGACGGTCAGGATGGTGACCAGCGACTTCGTCTCCAGGATCTGCATGGCGTCTGCGAGCGCCCGGGCCGCCGCCCGCCGCCCGTCCCAAGCCACCATCGCCTGGTCGCCGAGCCGCTCGGGCGCGCCGCCGCGCGGGACGATTAGCACCGGACGGCCGCTTTCCAACGCCACGATGTCGGGGTGCAGGAACAGGCGTTCGTCGCCGACGGTGTCGTCGTATTGGCCCATCAGCGTTATGTCCGCGTAGCGGGCGTATTCGATCACCGCCTCGTCGGGGGTGTAGGCGACCTGGATCCAGTTGGCCCGGTCGCCCAGGCCGGCCTTCTCGGCTTCCTGCAGGAACTGCGCCCCGATCTCGTCATAGGCGCGCTCGGCGGCGTCGGCGATCTCCGCCTGCATGTCTTCGGGAATGTAGTTCTTGACGTATTCGCTGACCGGCGAGGGATCGTAGGCGAGCAGTCCGGTCAGATGGGCGTTGTATTTGTTCGCCATCATCTGGGCCGCCCTGAGGGCGCTCTTCGAGGATTCGCTGCCGTTGAACGCTACCAGCAGGTTCTTGATTGCCATGGTGTTGTCCTTCTTCTCCAGGTAACGCTGGCGTCGGAGCGACTGCTCAGTAGGGCAGGCCGACGTAGTTTTCAGCCAAAGACGTCATCGCCGCTTGCGACGAGACGAGATAGTCGAGTTCGGACCGCTGAATGCGATCGCCAAACGGTCCGTGCTCCGGGAACCGGTGCAACAGCATGGTCATCCACCACGAGAACCGCTCGGATTTCCAGACACGCGCCAGCGCCTTTTCAGAATAATGTTCCAGGCCGCTGTCGTCGTTCTGCTTGTAATGGGCGATGAGCCCGCGCGAGAGGTAGTAAATGTCCGAAGCGGCAAGATTGAGGCCCTTGGCACCCGTCGGCGGCACGATATGCGCGGCGTCGCCGGCCAGGAACAGGCGGCCGTACCGCATCGGCTCGGCGACGAAGCTCCGGAGCGGCGCAATGCTCTTTTCGATCGACGGGCCGGTGACCAGGGATTGGGCGGTGTCGCCCGGCAGGCGATGTTTGAGTTCTTCCCAGAACCGGTCGTCGGGCCAGTCTTCGACATCGTCCTCCAACGGGCACTGGACGTAATAGCGGCTGAGCACCCGGGAGCGGAGCGAACACAAGGCAAAGCCCCGCTCGTGATTGGCGTAGATCAGTTCTTCGGCGATCGGCGGGGTTTCCGAAAGCACGCCAAGCCAGCCAAAGGGATAGACCCGTTCAAACTCCCTGAGCACCGTATTGGGAATCGACTTGCGGCTGATTCCGTGAAAACCGTCGCAGCCTGCGATGTAATCGCAGTCGATCCGGTGTTCTTCCCCGTCCTTCGTATAGGTGAGATAGGGTGCGTCACTTTCGAGGTCGTGCGGCGCGACGTCCTCGGCCTCGTCAATGACGATGCCGTCCATCTGGTCGCGGGCGTCGTATAGGTCCTTGGTCACTTCGGTCTGGCCGTAGACCATCACTGTCGAGCCGCCGGTCAGGCCTTTGAGATCCATGCGGTGCAAGGTGCCGCCAAATGCGATGTTGAACCCGTCGTGGACCTCGCCCTCGGCTTCCATCCGCGCCCCCACCTGGGCCTCGTGCAGCAGGTCCACCATACCCTGCTCCAGGACACCGGCCCTGATACGGCCGAGTACATAGTCGCGCGTCCGCCGTTCCAGAACGACGGTCTCGATCCCCTGGAGATGCAGAAGTTGGGAGAGCAGCAGGCCGGCCGGTCCGCCGCCAATGATACCAACCTGTGTCCGCAAAGCCTTACCCTCCCGTCCCGGCCGGTTTGCACCGGCTCTTTTTCAAGTCGTCCCGCCCAGGTTCCGTTCGTCGGGCAGGATAGCCTACGACCCGCCCTTTGCCACGTCTTCCCGCGCCACGGCGATGGCTTCTCGGACCACGTCCATGTCGCCGACATGGTTGGACAACAGCAGGATGAGCCGCGCGTTCACCAGGCGGGATTGCTCGTCTGACAGATCCCGGTGCATGTCGACCAGGGCCTGGTAAAGCAAGTCCGGGTTGCCGGTGTTCGATTCCGTGTTCAGATGTCCCGTCATGCCGCCGTTCCTTTGCCGAGTGCCCGGTCCCGAGCGACGTGGATCTGGGCCGATTGGGCATTGCGGAAACGGGCGGCGATATGGCCGTCCGGCCGCAACAGATAGGCGGTGCCCGGCTCGCCGTCGTAGCGCGCCCAGGCCAGCCCCTCCGGGTCGCTCTCATGCGACACCGGCTTTGTGGGGAGTCCGAGATCCGGCGGTGCGCCGTCGCCGAACCACAGGACGGCGAACTTGCCGCCCGTGCCGTCCAACAGGTACCCGATCTCGCCGTTCTGGTATCGCAATGGCGCGTTTGTGGCCGCCGTCCCCGGACGCATTTCGCCAGCAAAAGCATCGCTGTCCGGCGTGTTGAGCGGTGACTCGGGATAGTTCGTGGCTGTCGACAGGCGGCCGCTGTTCACCATCGGCCGGGCGAAATCGTGGCGTGCCGACAGGGTCAGCACGGCGTCCCGGAGCGCCCGGCTGGCCGGGCCCTTGGGCGCGATGAAATCGGTCGATCGCGTCGAGTGGCCAATATTCTCGTCCGACGCGAAGGTGCGTTCGGAATCGTAGGCGTCCAGCAGGCTTGGATCCGCTTCGCCCTCGATAACCGCGGTCAGTTTCCAATCCAGGTTGTCGATGTCCTGGATACCGGAGTTGCCGCCACGGGCACCGAATGGCGACACGACATGGGCACTGTCGCCCGCAAACAGGACGCGGCCGTGCCGGAACCGGTCCATCCGTCGACACTGGAAGGTGTACACGCTTGTCCATTCCAGCTCGAACTGCGTGTCCTCGCCCAACATCTCCTTGAGGCGCGGGACGACACGTTCGGGTTTCTTTTCCTCATCGGGATTGGCGTCCCAGCCCAGCTGCAGGTCGATGCGCCAGATGTCGTCGGCCTGGCGGTGCAGTAGGGCGGACGCGCCGCTGTGGAAGGGCGGCTGGAACCAGAAGCGTCGCTCGGTCGGGAACTCCGCCTTCATCCTCACGTCGGCGATGAGAAATCGGTCCTCGAAGATCCGTCCTTCGAAGTCCAGGCCCATCATGCGCCGGACCGGACTGCGGACACCGTCGGCGGCGATTACCCAGTCGGCGGTCACCTTGTAGACGCCGTTGGGGGTGTCCACGTGGAGGAGGACGCCGTCCTCATCCTGAGAGATCGCGATCACCTTGCTCTTCCAGCGCAGATCGATGCCTTCGACGCGCTGGGCGTGGGCGACTAGTTCGTACTCGACGTGGTATTGCTGCAGATTGATAAAGGCCGGGAATTTCTGTCCGCCCTCGGGCTGCAGGTTAAAGGCATAGACCTGATCGGCGCCGAAATAAACCTTGCCCAGATTCCAGGTGACGCCCTTGTCCATCATCGGCGCCACCACGCCAAGGCGATCCCAGACCTCCAGCGTTCGTTTCGCCCAGCAGATCGCGCGGCTGCCATAACTGACCGTGTCGTCATCGTCCAGCACGACAACCGGCACGCCCTGGTCGGCGAGATCCAACGCCGCCGTCAGACCGACCGGCCCGGCGCCAACGATCACCACCGGGTGGCGGACCGGCTCGAGCGCCTCCTGATCCGGCGATTGCACGAATGGGTAGGTCGGATAGTCAAATGAACTCATGCTGCGCCCCCTGTTCGACGCTCATGGTTTCGTGTTGGCCCAAATTAGTTGCGATTGAAACTAATTTCCAGCGTTTCCAGCAGAGAGCCATGATCGATCGGCCGCATTGTGCCTGATCAATGCGGTCCGCAGGGCCAAAAGTGGCGGACAGGGGAAGGCCGCCCGAACGATCGGTTTGCCAATGTGGTGATTGCGCCTGACCTTGGGACGTGGCTCAGCCGAATGCCTTGAAAGCGATGGTCGTGAAGGTCTCCTTGACCCCCGGCAGAGTCTGGATCTTCTCGTTGACGAAGTGGCCTATATCATCGTCCTTGGGCAGGTAGCATTTCATCAGCAGGTCGTACTGACCGGAGGTCGAATAGACCTCGGAAACCTGCTCGACGCCACCGACGGCCGCGTCGGCGACTTCATAGGCGCGTCCCAGCTCCGCCTTGACCTGAATGAAGATTGTTTGCATGCGAACGGTCTTCCTGCCTTTGTCCCGCACCCAACCCGTCTTCTGTGGCACAGGCGGGCGCCAGAGGCAAGAAGCCGGGCCCTAGTCGACGAAACCCACCAGCACCAGCTCGAAAGTCAGGTCTTTGCCAGCCAGGGGATGGTTGCCGTCCAGTGTGACGTTCTCGTCATCAAGTTCGGCGACGACAAGCTGCACGACGTTGCCGTTGGGTTCCTGCGCCTGCAGGACGATGCCGACGGCAAGATCGAGCTCCGACGGCAGTTGGGCCCGGGCAACCGACTGCACCAGTTCCGGATTGCGGGGGCCGTAGGCGCGGTCCGAAACAATGGTGATTGTCTTCATTTCGCCCTCGGTCATGCCGATCAGGGCTTCCTCGAAACCCGGAATCACCTGATTGGTGCCAAGTGTCAGTTCGATAGGATCCGTGCCGGTCGTGGAGTCGAACTGGGTCCCGTCTTCGAGCGTTCCCGTGTAGCCCACGCGGACGGTATCGCCGCTCGCTGCCTGTCTCATATCCTGTCTCTCCAGTTCCAATTTGGTCGATTGGGTGGATACGTGCGCCGGCTGTGCAACTGCAGCGACCTCGCGGCCGCGTTTCGAGTTTCGGCACAACGTTGCTGGAATGAGGAACTCAGACCTGAGATCGTGAGTTTGAAGGCCAAATGGCGTGAGCACCTCGTGCGAAGGTCGTCGGCGAGCGTAACTCGGTCTGCAGTGAAGTCAATGAAAGGCTCGTGGCCTAGGCGCGGGAAGGTCGCAACAAGAAGGCCGGAACGTGATCGCCCATACCCACCGTCTTTTTGCCGTCGTTCTCCGATTTTGCAGCCGCCGTGCGCTGGCGTTTGCCGGGCCCTTTCGTCACGGCCTTGTCGGCGGCGCCGCGTTTCCGGTCTGGACGCTCCGACCGCTCCGACCGCTCCGATCGCTCCGGCCGCTCCGACCGGTCTTCCCGGCCGCGTGGGCGGCGAGGCGGAGCGCTCTCGTCAGTGGACAGGCCCTCTAGTTCCATCTTGGGGATATCCGACCCAAGCAGTCGCCGAATCTCGGCCAGTGCCTTGCGGTCGGCCGGAGTTGCGATCGTGATCGACCGGCCGCTACGCCCGGCGCGCCCGGTTCTGCCGATGCGGTGCACATAGTCCTCGGAGTTGACCGGCACGTCGAAATTGAAGACGTGGCTGACGGCGGCGATGTCCAGTCCGCGGGCGGCGACGTCCGAACAGACCAGGATCTTGATTTCGCCGGTCCTGAAGCGCTCCAGCCATTCCATACGTTTGTACTGGTCCATGTCGCCGTGCAGGGCGCCAACCGGGAGATCGTGGCGGGCAAGCGACCGGTAGAGCTCGGCTACGTCCCGTTTGCGGTTGCAGAACACCAGCGCGTTCTGGATATCCTCGGATTTGAGCAACGCGCGCAGCGCTTTTCGTTTGTCCCGCTCCGGAACGGTGAGCACGCCCTGACGAACCGTCTCGGCCGCAGTAGCCGGCGGATCAACGGCGATTTCCTTGGGGTTCATCAGGAATTTGTCGGCCAGACGCCTGATCTCCTTCGGCATGGTCGCCGAGAACATCACGGTCTGGCGGATCTTCGGCATCAGACCGACCAGGCGCTCCACGTCCGGGATGAAACCCATGTCCAGCATGCGGTCGGCTTCGTCGACCACCAGAAACTTGGTATCGGTCAGGATGACTTTGCCGCGCTCGCAATGGTCCAGCAGCCGGCCCGGCGTCGCGATCAGGACGTCGACGCCCCGATCCAGCAGCTTTTCCTGATCGGCAAAGGACACTCCCCCGATCAGCAGCGCCATCGAGAGCTTGTGGTACTTGCCGTAGATCTCGAAGTTCTCGGCCACCTGGGCGGCCAATTCACGGGTGGGCTCCAGGATAACCGAGCGAGGCATGCGGGCCCGGGCTCGTCCCTGGGCCAGAATATCGATCATCGGCAGGGTGAAGGATGCCGTTTTGCCGGTGCCCGTCTGGGCGCAACCGAGAACGTCCCGGCTCATCAGCACGTAGGGGATCGCTTTTTCCTGGATAGGCGTCGGTTTTTCGTAACCCGCCTCTGCTACCGCGCGCAGGACCTCGTCGCTTAAGCCGAGGTCGGCGAATGTCGTTGCCATACGTTCCTTAACAGGCCTTTTCTGTCTTTCGCTGTCATTGGGGATCGCAAATGCCCTTGTCCGGCAGCGTCGTGCGGGCGCGACGGATAATAGGGCGCAATTACACCCTGTCAACGGACATTTTCTGTGCTAATTCAGCAAGTTGGCCGCCGGGATCCCGGTTCGGCAGCCATCTCCTCCACCCGAAATGGGAGTTCGAGCATGTTAATCAAGGCCGAGGAGAGCGTTCTTCTTGTGGTCGACGTGCAGGAACGGCTGCTGCCGGCCATGGCCGAACCTGACCTGGTCGTGGACAACATCACGCGTCTGATCCGGTCGGCACGCCGCCTGGCGGTGCCGATCGTGGCCTCCGAGCAATACCGAAAAGGGCTGGGGCTGACGGTGGCGCCGCTTCGGACACTGATGGAGGAGGATGAGCGGCTGGAAAAGCTTCACTTCTCCTGTGCCCAGGATCCCGACATTGCCGCCAGGATCGAAAGCCTGGGGCGCCGACAGATCGTCATTTGCGGGATCGAAGCCCATGTCTGCGTCCTGCAGAGCGCGCTGGGCTTTCAGTCTCGCGGCCTTTCGTCCTTCGTCGTCGCCGACGCCACATCGACCCGGAGCCAGGACAGCAAGCGGTTGGCGCTTGAGCGCTTGGGAGCGGCCGGCATCAACGTGGTCAGCGTGGAGATGGTCCTGTTCGAATGGTTGAACCAGGCGGATACGCCGGCCTTCAGGGACCTGCGGGAGCTGATCAAGTGACGGCCCCGACACCGCTGGTCTTGGTGCCCGGCCTGCTCTGCGATGAGCGTTTGTGGGCGCACCAAAGCCGGTTCCTATCGGAGGTGGCAGCGCCCCAAGTGGGCAATACCCTGGAGGACGACAGCGTTCAGGGCATGGCGGCACGCATTCTGTCAGCCGCACCGGACCGGTTCTCTCTGGCGGGCCTGTCGATGGGCGGCTACGTCGCCCTGGAGATCATGCGCCAGGCGCCCGAACGGGTCGTACGGCTGGCCTTGGTGGACACTTCGTCCAGGGCGGACACCCCCGAACAGACCAAGCGCCGTCGCGGCCTCATCGAACTGGCCCAAAGAGGCAAGTTCAAGGGTGTGACGCCGCGGCTCCTGCCTCTGCTAATCCATCCGGATCGCCTCGCGGAGGCGCCGCTGACCAACACGATTATGGGCATGGCCGAACATGTGGGTATGGACGCCTTTTTGCGGCAGCAAACCGCCATTCTGAACCGTATCGACAGCCGTCCCCATCTGGCGGGCATTTCGGTGCCGACGGCGGTAATCTGCGGCCGGCAGGACGCCCTCACACCGATGGACGTGCAGGAGGAACTAGCGGGCGGCATTCCCGGCGCCCGGCTGTGCGTGATCGAAGAATGCGGGCATCTGGCGCCACTTGAACGGCCGCACGCGGTGACCGCCCTGATGCGCGACTGGCTGGTTCGGGACTGACCGAGGGCCGCTCAGGTGTCGTTGCGGCGATTTGGCGGATCGCGCGGGAAGAGCTGCCGCGTCACCCGGCCGATCATGATCCAGAACCGCTCGTCGTCCGGCCCGAACGCGATCGTGTTGCCGCGCGCTTGCGTCAACGCGATGTCGCCCTTGCAGTAGACCGCAAGGACCGTGATCGTGCCTGGATTCACCGGGACGTCAGGCCGCGGCACGCGTCCCCGACACAACGAATTGCCGCTCAGGCGGTTGGGCGCGAAAAAGACCATCTCCACGCGGTGCCGTGCTGACTTGCCGCCGACTGGATAGGTCGTGAAATTCACCTTGGGGCCGAAATGCTGACCGCGCATGGCGTAGATGACCGTGCGGTTCACCAGGTCCTGCCGGGACCGGCGGAAAAACGGGTTGTTGTGAATAATTACCCGCATGCCCTGATTGCCGGCGACGTAGTGAAACTCCGCCGCGCTATAGCCGGAGTTCACCCGGGCGTTGCTGACGGTTGAGAATCCGCCATTGCAGCCCGCCAGGACGAGCGCCAGGGCGCAAACAAGGGCATAAACCCCAAACAAACGCGACAATGCTGATCCCCCAAACTCGCTTACATGCAGACCGTCGGCGGCCGGCACTTCCTACCTTCCCGTGTTTGATCCACAAAGGGAAGGATGGAACGAATGAGCTGAGTATAGAGGAACTCGTACCGTTTCGAACCGGGCGGTGCATTGCTGGAGGTGGCCCGGGCCTCGGTCAAACGGAGATCCCGCAAACAGAACGCACCCAGGACGACCGTCCGGTTTTTTTGTGGCTCCGGCGGCGGCAACGTCAACCTCGTGTCGCAGAGCGTCCGTCCGCTCACATTGTCCGGGGGGTCGAACATAAACTCGACCCGGTATTGCCGCCGGGCGTCTTCACCTGGCGTTGTCGTAAAGTTGGTGATCATGTAGGTGATCTTGTTCTGGATGCTGTCGACGACCGTCCTATCGAGTTCTTCCTGAGTCATGTTGTAGGGGTTGTTGCGGACGACGACCCAGAAATCCCGACCGTCGCCGGTGCCCCACTGCACCTCGGTGGTGCTGTAACGGCCGAACATCTGAGGTTTCGTGATCGAGACCGGTTCACTGGCACAGGCGACGACGCCCAGCGCCAGCAGCAGTGTTGCCAGAGATCGAGCGGGCCTTCGTTTGTTGGTCATGACTCCCGTCATTCAGCCTATGGGGTTCTCCAAGCGGCCCGATTGCCGCTCAGCGGCTCGACACGTTCTTCATAGACACAACGGTGGCAGGCAGGCTTCCTGCCGATTCCGTCGCGAATTGGGCAGGATCGTCCGTATCAACTGCGTCATCAGCGCCTCGAAACGCGGATCGCCCGGCTGGGCGGTGGCCGTCGTCCCGCGCGCTTCGGTTATGCGACGGTCGTGCAGGCAGAACGCGCCGAGGACGACAGACGTGCCAGGCTGTGGCGCCGGCTCGGGCCGGGGTAGGTTCGGATCGCACAACGGCGCACCGCTGATGTTGACGGGCGCGTCGAACATGAAAGTCACGCGGTATTGTTGCCGCGCACTCGGGCCCGGCGTTGTCGTGAAGTTGGTCTGCATGAAAGTGATCTTGTTCTGAATGCTGTCGATGACCGCCTGTTCGAAGGCCTCTTTGGACAAGTCCGACGGGTTGCTGAGAACAACGACCTTGAAATCACGACCGCCGCCGGCCCACTGGATCTCGTTGGTGTCGTAGCGGCCGAAAACCTGCGGGCGCGTGATCACCGGTCCGTCCGTTGCGCAGCTTGCCACGGCGAACAAAATGGCCGCCCAAACTATTCTGCGCACGCCCATCCGGCCGGGTTGTCGAAGTTTTGTCATATCATCCTCAGCGACAGTGCGGCGGCCGGCAGGCACGGCGACGGTTTTCGCGCACCCGTGGGAACAATGTGCGGGTGAGTTGGACGATCGCGCGCTCGAAGCGGTCTTCACCCGGCTGCGTATAGCCCGTCGTGGCCCGTGCCGTGGTAAGGACATTGCCGCGCAAGCAGAGCGCACCAAGAATCACGAGTTCGTCGGTTCGGATCTGAGGCGCCGGCAGGCCTCCGCGGGGCGGCTCGCACAACGTATCGCCGCCGATATTGGTGGGTGCGAAAAAGAACAACTCCACTCGAAATCCCGGGCGCCGGGTCTCGTTGGGCGTCGATGTGACGTTCGTGCGCATAAAGGTGATGGACCGGCTCACAATGGGCCATATGATCCGCTCTAGTTCGGCGTCGGAAACCTGGAACGGATTATTCTGAATGACGCCCTTGAAGTCCCGGCCGCCGCCGACCCATTGAATCTCCGTCGTCCTGTAGCGGCCAAGCGTCCGCTGGTGCGTGATCGTCACCTCCTGCGGGACGCAGCTTGACAGCACAATGGCGACAAAAAACAGGGCAAACAGCTTTCGCATCAAGACCGGTCTCCTGCACCCGGCCGTCCAGCCTGCCTTACCCCGCCCCTGACAGGAAGAACAACCCGTTATCCGGACGAATGTTTTCGGTATTGTGGCCGGCTGTCCAGTCGCAAATCGACGCGGCCGGTCAACTCGTCGCGACGCTCAAAAGGCTAAACGTCGATGTTTTCGACGAACTCGGCGTTTTCCTGGATGTAGGCGAACCGAAGCTCGGGCTTGCGCCCCATCAGTGTCTCGACCACCTTCGCGATCTTGCGTGCCTCGGCGAGTTGATTGTCGTCCCGCCGGTCGGGCAGGGTGACCTGGAGCAGGGTGCGTTTGGCGGGATCCATGGTGGTCTCGCGCAGCTGATGCGGCGGCATCTCGCCCAGTCCCTTGAAGCGGCTGACTTCCACCTTGGCGTTCGATCGGAACTCCTTCTTGATCAGCTCCTCCCGATGGGCGTCATCGCGGGCGTAGACAGTCTTACCGCCCTGGGTGAGCCTGTAGAGCGGCGGCAGCGCCAGGTATAGGTGACCGTTTTCCACCAGGCCGGACATCTCGCGATAGAAGAAGGTCATCAGAAGTGAGGCGATGTGAGCGCCGTCGACGTCGGCGTCCGTCATGATGATCACGCGCTCGTAGCGCAGGTCGTCATCGCGATAGTCGGCCCTGGTTCCGCACCCCAGCGCCTGCATGATGTCCTTCAGCTCCTGATTTCCCGCCAGCTTGTCGGCAGACGCGCTGGCCACGTTCAGGATTTTGCCGCGCAACGGCAGGATCGCCTGGATCTTGCGGTCGCGCGCCTGCTTGGCCGAGCCGCCGGCGCTGTCGCCTTCGACCAGGAACACCTCGGTGCCTTCCCGGGAGCCGTCGCTGCAGTCCGCGAGCTTACCGGGCAGGCGGGTCTTGCGGACCGGCGTCTTGCGCCGCAACTCCTTCTGTTGTTTGCGTCGGTTGCGCTCGTCGACCCGCTCCAGCACCCGTTCAAGAAGGTCGTTCGCGCCGGCCGGATCCTCGGCCAACCAGTGGTCGAAATGGTCCTTGAGCGCGCTTTCGACCAGCTTCGCCGCCTCTGGCGACGAGAGCTTCTCCTTGGTCTGTCCCTGGAACTGCGGATCCGGGATGAACACCGAAATCAAGGCCGAGGCCTCGCCGATCACGTCCTCGCCGGTGATTTGCGACGCCTTGCGGTTGCCGACCAGTTCGCCATAGGCCCGAAGGCCTTTCGCCATGGCGGTGCGCATGGCGGATTCATGGCTGCCGCCCTGCGGCGTCGGGACGGTATTACAGTAAGAATTGCAGAATCCATCGCCATCGGCGGCCCAACCGATCGCCCACTCGACCCGGCTGCCCTCCTCGCGCGACGCCGCCTCGCCGGCAAAGGGACGGGGTGTGATCGTGGGCCGTGCGCCGAGCGCAGCCGCCAGATAGTCCACCAGACCTCCCGGGAAATGCAGCACATCCTTGGCGGGGCATTCCGTCGTGTTGCGAACGAGTTTGGCATCGCAGTTCCATCGGATTTCAACGCCACGGAACAGGTATGCCTTTGAGCGCGCCATCCGGTAGAGCCGCTCGGGATCGAATTTCGCCTTGTCGCCGAAAATCTTGGGATCGGGATGAAATGTAACCGACGTGCCGCGACGGTTGTGCACAGCGCCCTGTTTGCGCAGCTTTGACTTAGCCTTGCCACGACTGAAAGACTGGGCATAGCGGTTCTTGTCGCGAATGACCTCGACGTCCATGCGGTCGGAAAGGGCGTTTACCACCGACACGCCGACACCGTGCAGGCCGCCGGAAGTGTGATAGGCCTTGCCGGAGAACTTTCCGCCCGCATGCAGCGTCGTCATGATCACTTCAAGCGCGGACTTCTTCTTCTGCTTCGGATGGGGATCGACCGGAATGCCGCGGCCATTGTCCTTGACGGTAACCTCGTTGTCGGCGGCCAGCTCGATCTCGATCCGCGTCGCGTGGCCGGCCACCACCTCGTCCATGGCATTGTCCAGGACCTCGGCGACCAGGTGATGCATCGACCGCTCATCGGTTCCGCCAATATACATGCCCGGCCGGCGGCGGACCGGCTCCAGGCCTTCCAGGACCTCGATGTCCTTTGCGGAGTATTTTTCGCTCGTGGGCGCGACGTGACGGCCAGAATCAGGCATGGATATCATTATAGGAATCAAGTGGACGTGTTATCAAGCACATACGGTGTTCAAGGTGCGCTGACGCACAAGATGTTGTGGAATTGAGAAGCGATGACAAACGGTGGTGACGAATCTCCCGTCGGCGAACTGGTCTTGCGAACGCTGGCGATGCCGCGCGATACCAACCCGGCCGGCGACATTTTCGGCGGCTGGCTCATGTCCCAGATGGACATAGCCGGTGCCATGGTCGCTGTCCATGAGGCTCGTGGCCGTGTCGCGACCATTGCGGTCAACGGCATGGTGTTCCACAAGCCGGTGAAGGTGGGTCATGTGCTCTGCTGTTACGCCGACCTCATGAAAATCGGACGCACATCGGTCACGGTCAATGTCCAGGCCTGGGCGCTCGACCGGGAAAAGGAAAGCGAGGCCCGCGTCAAGGTCACGGAGGGCGTTTTCACCTATGTGGCCATCGGGCCGGACCGGAAGCCGCGTCCGGTCAAGTAGAGGAGAGCTGCCACAGTGGCCATCCGCCGGACGGGTTTGCCGTGCGGATGCCATTGGTCGCGTCAGGCCGCCGCCTCGTGGGACTCCGGGTCGGAGTCGATCGCGGCCTTGACCATACTGTCGTCGGCCACGGCATGGGCGAAGTCCGCCCATGCGCCGTCGCTGGTGTCGAAATGCGTGTAAACGAAACGGCCGTCGCGCAACCAGACGAGAACCTGGCGCATGTGGAAACGATCGCCTGAGCGGTTGCAGATCGACCACACGCCGATGCCTTCGAAGTCGAACCGGATGTCCGCCAGGAGCGGGCTTGCCTCCTCGCGGTCGTAGGCCCGGAAGTCTTTGGGCCCGGCATCGGACTCATCGGGATCGTAGCGGGCAAAGACCAGCGCGTCCGCGGTTGTGGCAAGACGCTCGATCTCGCGCGCAATCATTTCCTTCATCAAGGACGGAAGTTCGTATGGTTTCGTCGTCATCTGGTCGCACTCCCTGAGGCGCGTAACGACCGTCGTACGGCCTTTCGTGATTCTGTGTCAAATAAAAATTTCATGCCTTCATGATGAAGAAAAGCATTTACACAAAAAACAGTGTCCAATTTCACGAACTGTACCCAATAAAAAGACTCCGAATTATTGTGAAATTACACCGCGGACACTAATCAAGACTGATTGAGTTCTCGCAGCAAGGGGGAAAAAACGCGGTTGTTCCCCCTTACCCTTGCCTGAAATCGACCGGCCCTTACCTGAAAATCACCCGCCCGGTTTGGACATCGTGCATGGCACCGGCCATCCCGATCTGGCCGCTGGTCTCGAGGTCGCGCTCCAGCGGTTTTTTGCTGCAGGAACCTTCTATTTCCGTCCTTCAGCATCTGCAGGGGCGCGTTCGGCGTCATCGCCGCCTGGGACACCTTGTCCTGTGTTCTCGCCGCATGGTTCGCGGCAGTTGCTGTGCGGGTCGAGAATGCCAGACTGGATGCTGCACCCGCTGCGAGCGGTGCGCCGCCTGCGACCCTCAATAAGCCTCGGCGTCCGGTATCAACCGTTTTATCGTTTGAGCCCCCGCGATTGCGTGTCGTTTCCGAAGGTTTTGTTCTGTCGAAACAGAACGCGTAACGTATTCATCGAACAGAGCATTTGATTTGTCGCATGCGGGAAACGCAACACACATTCGCAACAACGCGTGAGATGGCAACGCCGACGCCGTTCAGGCGTTGCCGATGCGGCCGATGACAAGCGGGGAGGCGCGCCGATGGCGGCACGGACGATACTAAAGCTGATGGCAGCCCTGGTGGTTGGGTTGGGTATGTCGGTGTCCGTGCCGGCCGGCGAGGCGGACGTGGTCGCCGTCCAGGTGACCAAGACGGGCGAAAACACGTACCGCTTCGACGTCACCGTCCGCCACGAAGATGCCGGCTGGGACCACTATGCCAATCAATGGGAGGTCCTGGCGCCGGACGGCGCAGTCCTCGGAACGCGGGTGTTGCTGCATCCGCACGACAACGAGCAACCCTTCACCCGTTCGCTGAGTGGCGTCGAGATCCCGCCGGAAGTCACCGAGGTTACGGTCCGGGCGCGCGATAACGAGCACGACTGGGGCGGCAGGCAGCAGAAAGTGCGGTTGCCGGACTAACGGGGCCGCGGCACCGCGCCTGGGACTTCAACGGTCTGTTTACCATACCCGGCGTAAGGTCCTTGTGCGGCCGGTCCAAAACTGGCGTGGCCGCTCGACTGGAGGACCCCCATGACCCGGTTCCTGGTTTCGGACGAAAACCCGTCCGGATACAAGCTTGAGGACCTGCTGATCCTGCTGCGCAAGGACATCCTGATGCGCAGCGAAAAGGTCATCGACGACGCGCGGCCCGAGGCCAAGCACGTGGTTGCCAACAACATCAAGATCCTGAGCCTGCTGACGGAGGCCATCAACCTGGCCGAGGACTCCACGCAAGTGCTCGACAAGGCGTTCGGCCCGAGCAAGGCTGGGGACGGCGGCAAGCCCCGTATCGGGACTGCCTGACGGCGCCGGCACCGGATCCGGCCGCTCAACCCGAACCCACGCGTCTCGCTGTCCCGGTCGGAGACCGCGACGGGCACGTTTCTGCATTTTTCGACGAAATTGCGCGCGTCGTGCTTCGCGCGTTTAATGAGCGGCCGACTTCCGTCCTGAAACGCCTGTCGTCCGCGAGCCCCGAATTTTGGATCCCATAGTCGTCGCAGTCGTCCTCTGCGCTGCCATTTTCAACGCAACCTGGAACGTCGTTCTCAAGGTCGGCAATGACCGGTTGGTGAGGAAGGCGCTCTTCAACGGATTTGCGGGCCTGATAGCACTGGCGATCCTGCCCTTCGTCGAGATGCCCGTCGCTGCCGCGTGGCCATACATCCTCGCTTCCATCGCCATCCACAACCTGGCCAGCCTGTTTCTGGTTTTCGCCTACGAACATAGCGACCTGGGACGGGTTTATCCGATCGCCCGGGGCGGTGCTCCCTTGTTTACGATCATCGGCGCGGCCCTTGTTGCCGGCGAGTGGCTGGCGCCGTTCCAGTGGGGCGCGGTGGCGCTGCTGGCTGTCGGCATCATGACTTTGTCCTTGCGTCGCGGCGGCCTGCCGCAAGACCGGTGGGCGGCCGCTTCGGCCCTGGCGACGGCTCTGATGATCACTGCCGATTCTCTGGTGAATGGCCTCGGCGCCCGCGTGAACGGCAATGCCCATTCCTACGTGATCTGGCTGTTTGCACTGGACTGGGTCCCGCTCTTGATGATTGCCGGTTGGCGCCGCCGAGGCTCGTTCCGCACCGCCGTGCAGGCCCATTGGGTGTCCGGAGTGATCGGCGGTGCCTTGTCTTTGGCCGCCTATTGGATGGTGGTCTGGGCGATGACGCAGGCGCCGATCGGGCTGGTCGCGGCGCTGCGGGAGACCAGCGTCGTTTTTGCGACCCTGTTCGCGGTCGTGGCCCTGCGCGAAACGGTAACGCGCTGGCAGGTCCTTTCGATCGGGCTGGTTCTGATGGGCGCCGTTCTGCTGCGGGTGGTGTGAGCCGCGGATGGATCGGCGCGGCGCGAGCGCGCCGTCGGATTACGGCTGTTTCGGTTCCAGCAGAACCTGCTGGTACAGCCGGCCCATGAGCGGCGGCAGGAGAAACATCGGTATCTGCCCCAGGGCGAAGAAAACCAGCAGATCCAGATCGGCGCCATTGCCGAGCACCAGATAGATCAGGCCCATATTGCAGTAGCCGCTCATCAGTCCGATCGCCAGCGCGGTGCTGCGGCCGAGAAACCAGAACACAGCGGTTCCGACGGTTTGAAGACCGAGCACCAGCAGAAAAGACATTGCGGTCGTGAGGACGACATAGTCGGGCCGCTGCAGCGCCATCTCGGTGACGCCATCCATGATGGCGATGATAAAGACCGAGATCAGGATGACCGAGACCCCGTCCAGGGGCATAGCCCAGCGCTCGATCCGTTCCTCGCCCAGCGCCCGCTTGGCAATGTAGGCCGCGAAGAAGACGCCGAAGACCAGCCCCATCAGGCGCGCCGTGAATTCGAACAACGAGATTTCGATTTCCAGCCCAAGAAGCAGGAGGGCCATGGGCGGCAGCACGAACGGTACGAAGAACATGGAGAAGACCGTCGTCACGATGATGACGGCCGCATCCAGGCCCAGGAAAAGCGCAATGGCGGCCCCGGACGCCAGCGGTGGTGCCGCGGCCGCCAGGACCATCGCCGACTCCATGGCCGTGTGCAGCGGCATCGTCATCAGCACGAGCCAGGTGAGGAGGGGGCATGCGATCAGCACCCAGACCGTCAGAACCAGCAGCAGCGGCCAACTCTTCAGGTAGCGGATCTGCTCGTCCCAGTGGATCCGGACGATCGTAATCACCAGCGGAACGGCGAGCGCCGGCAGCATGACTGTCTGGAAGAACTCGGCCAGCTTGGGAAAGGCGAAGCCCAGCACGATACCCACCGGCAGCGCCTTGGAGGCCCGGGTGCCGATCCAGTCCAGCAGACTGACGGTGATCTTCATTGGACCGGCGCCTCGCTCTGGACGGGCAAGGCGCGGGCCGTGATTGCAGATCGGGACAAGTCCGGGCGCTCCCAAATAAAGGGGGTCGGCGTCGCGCTCATGACGCCGGACATTGTCGCAGGATGATGCAAAGGCTGTGAAGGGTCCATTAATCCGACAATCGACTGTCCGGCATCGGTTTGAGGACACGATGCAGGTCCAGCGACGGCGGGGCCACCGACGTCTGGCACAACATGTCGTGGACCTGACCACGATGATGGGTCTGATGGTTGAAGAAATGCAGGATCAGCATCCAGACCGGATCCTCGAAATCCAGCCCGGCGTTATTGCGATAGGCGATCGTCGACAGCAGGCGCGCATCGGTCAACGACTGCGCGAACGCCTGGATCAGCGCGTCCTGTTCGACGCGCGCCGCGCGCAGGTCGTCGAATTTTTCATACAGGATCGCGTCCAGGCCGCTCGATGGCACCGTCTTGCCCTGGAAACGCGCCATCCAGATCCGGTCGCCGACCAGGATGTGATTGAGCGTCCCATGGATGGATCGGAAGAAAGCCGGTCGCGCCCGGCGGCGCTCTGAATCGCCGATCCTATCGCAGGCGTCGTAAAGGCGCGCATTGGCGAGTCGATTGTACCGCGCCAGGGCGCGGGCGGCGTCGATCAGCGTTTGCGGCTCTGACATTGTTACGTCTCCGGCTGCTTAGTTCGGACGAAAGAAAAAGCCCTGCCGATGGGGCAGGGCAAGTCCTAGTCTCCTGGAGGAAGACACCCGGGCCGGTGGGCCGGCCCGGGCATAGTGAACGGGATTGTCAGACGCTGTAATACATCTGGAATTCAACCGGGTGCGGTGTGTGCTCCATGGCGTACACTTCTTCCCATTTGAGCTCGAGATAACCGTCGATCATGCCGTCGGTCATCACGTCGCCCTTCTTCAGGAACTCGCGTCCCACGTCCAGCGCCTCCAGCGCTTCGCGCAGGGAACCGCAGACCGTCGGCACGCCCTCGAGCTCCTCGGGCGGCAGATCGTAGAGATCCTTGTCCATCGGATCGCCCGGATGGATCTTGTTCTCAATGCCGTCGAGGCCCGCCATCAGCATGGCCGTGAAGCACAGATACGGGTTGCCGGAGGCGTCCGGGAAACGGACTTCCACACGCTTTCCGTTCGGGCTCGCGGCATAGGGAATGCGGCAGGACGCCGACCGGTTGCGCGCCGAGTAGGCCAGCAGCACTGGTGCCTCGAAGCCGGGAATCAGCCGCTTGTAGCTATTCGTTGTGGCATTCGAGAAGGCGTTGATCGCCTTGGCATGTTTCATGATGCCGCCGATGTAATAGAGACAGGTGTCCGACAAGTCGGCGTAACCGGACCCGGCGAACGTGTTCTTGCCCTCTTTCCAGATCGACTGATGGGTGTGCATGCCGGAGCCGTTGTCCTCCAGAACCGGCTTGGGCATGAAGGTCGCGGTCTTGCCGTAGCTGTGGGCGACCATGTGCACGACATATTTGTAGATCTGAAGTGAGTCGGCGGCGCTGACGAGCGTGTCGAATTTCAGACCCAACTCGTGCTGGGAGGGCGCCACCTCGTGGTGGTGCTTTTCCATGTTCAGGCCCATCTCGATCATGGTCGTGACCATTTCCGAGCGGATGTCCATGCCGGCGTCGACCGGGGCGACCGGGAAATAACCGCCCTTGGCCGCCGGCCGGTGGCCCATGTTGCCTTCTTCAAACGGCGTGCCGGAATTGTACGGACCTTCGTCGGAATCGATCCGGTAGAAGGTCGAATTCTGGCTGACGTCGAACCGCACATCGTCGAAAACGAAAAATTCTGCTTCCGGGCCGAAATACACGGTGTCGCCGACACCCGTAGACTGCGTGTAAGCCAGGGCCTTCTTGGCGATCGACCGCGGATCGCGGGCGTAGGGCTGGCCTGTCATGGGCTCAATAACATCGCAGAACAGCACCATCAGGGGCTGCGCCGCGAACGGGTCAACGATCGCCGTTTCGGGATCGGGCAGCAAGCACATGTCGGATTCATTGATCGCTTTCCAACCCGCGATCGACGAACCGTCGAACATGATCCCGTCCCTGAACGTGTCCTCGTCGATTGTGGAGACATGCTGGGCCGTGTGCTGCCACTTGCCGCGCGGATCGGTGAAGCGGAAATCGACATACTTGATGTCGTTGTCCTTAATCATCTGCAATACGTTTTCAACGGACATACCTATTGTTCCCTTTCAGGTTTGGCTTTTGCCTGTTCTTGGATCTTCAAGACGTTCAATGGGCCTTGACCGTCAAACGGCCTCGGCGCCCTTTTCACCGGTCCGGATCCTGATGACCTCCTCGACGGAGGAAACGAATATTTTGCCGTCGCCGATCCGTCCCGTCTTAGCGGCGTTCTGGATGGCCTCTACGGCGCGCTCGGTTAAGGCGTCGTCCAGGACGACCTCAATCTTCACCTTTGGCAGAAAGTCGACCACGTACTCGGCCCCGCGATACAACTCGGTGTGGCCTTTCTGTCGACCGAAACCCTTGGCCTCGGTTACCGTGATCCCCTGGATGCCAACGTCGTGAAGCGCCTCTTTCACTTCGTCGAGCTTGAATGGCTTGATAATCGCCTCGATCTTTTTCATCGGATTGTCGCTCGCTCCTCCGTGGACGCTAGATAGACGGGTTGCGTCGAAAGCAAACCCGTGCGCTTTCGATAGCACGCCGCGTGCCAATTAATGCACCGCAAAAGATGCTGTCATTACAAACAGTTACCCGGCGATGCTTAAACAAGTGCCAGAATCGACTGCTCAAAAAATAGGCAATTGCCCAAAACGCGGGCGAGTTGGCGAGCGAGGCCACGACGTCGGAGCCGTAAAATACGCCAGAAAACGTCAGCCCGTCTTCAGAACGTCGTCGATCCGGTCGAGCGCCTGGGTGATGTTTTCCGAGGAGTTTGCATAGGAAAAACGGATATAGCCGGCGCCGTGCTGTCCGAAGCTCATACCCGAGACCGTCGCCACACCGGCCTTGTTGAGAAAGAGCTCCTGGGCTTCGGTCGCCGTCAGGCCCGTGCCTTCAATGTTGGGAAAAGCATAAAACGCGCCGCCGGGCTCGACGCAACGAAACCCCGGTAGCGCATTGAGCGCATCGACGATGACCCGCCGTCGCTCGGCAAACTGCACCATCATGGCATCCACTGCGTCCTGCGGACCTTCCAGCGCAGCAATGCCGGCATACTGGGTCGCGGCGTTGACGCAGGAATGGCAGTTGATGCAAAGCCTCGTTGCTGCTTCCACCAGGCTTTCGGGCCAGACCGCATAGCCCAGTCGCCAGCCGGTCATGGCATAGGTTTTCGACCACCCGTCCAGCATGATCGCGCGGTCTTTCAATAACGGATAGCTAAGGATGCTGGCGTGTTCCCGGCCGTCATAGAGCATCCGGCTGTAGATCTCGTCCGACATCACGACGGCGTCGGGGTAGGCGGCCAGCCCTTCGGCCAGCTTGTCCAGCTGTTCCCTGGGCGTGACCCCGCCGGTCGGGTTAGCCGGGCTATTGATGATGATCAACCGGGTTGCCGGAGTCACCCGAGAGAGGATGTCGTCGGCGGAAAAGGCAAACCCGTTCTCCTCCAGCAGCGGGACCGGGACCGGGGTCGCGCCGGAATAAGCGATGGCGGAGTGATAGATGGGGAAACCCGGATCCGGATAAAGGATTTCCGCGCCTGGTTCGCCGAACATCAGGATCGCAAAAAACATCGTTACCTTGCCGCCGGGAACGACCACAATACAGTCGGGATCGACAGCAACGCCGCGGCGCGTCTCGAGATCGGCGGCGACCGCCTCGCGCAGCGGCAGGATGCCGTTCGCCGGCGTATAGCCGTGATGGCCGTCATGCAATGCTTTGACCGCTGCTTCCACCACATGGGGCGGCGTCTTGAAGTCCGGCTGGCCGATGCCGAGATTGATGATATCGCGTCCCTGGCGTTCCAGCGCGGCCGCGCGGGCCAGGACGTCGAATGCGGTTTCCGTTCCCAGTCGACTGATCGATGCGGCCATATGCACCATGATGCGGAGATCCCGTTCTGTCGCCGATGTCGTTTACGACCGCCATTTAGGCGGCTAGGCCGGGCCTGCGCAAGAGCGGCTTCGCGAGGGTACTGTGCGCTTGACGCTATCCGGCCCGGCGCTTAGAAACGCGCGCACGGCTGGTGGCTGTAGCTCAGTTGGTTAGAGCGCCTGGTTGTGGTCCAGGAGGTCGGGGGTTCAAATCCCCTCAGCCACCCCATCTCTCTCTTCGTTCGTTTATTGTCTATTGCCGGCGACGCGCGGTCGCGCCGACAGGGCCCGACTCGCGCGAAATTGTCGGCCATATACATCTCTTCACTCGGAATTGGCGAAACTTACGCTATCATTGATAGCAACGGATAAGGTCGAAAAAGAGGGGGCTATGACGGGGCTGCGGCAATCCGCCGGTCGATTTGGTGTGGCCATTGCGTTTCTGGTTTGCGCGTTGTTGGTGCAGTCCGGCATCGCCGCGGCACAGACGCAAGCAGGGCCGTATTCCCTCAAGGGCCAGTTCCTGGTCGCCGAACCCGACCTGGGTGATCCGAACTTCGAGAAGACCATCGTCCTGATGGTGGAACATGATGCCGAGGGGGCGTTCGGGATCGTGATCAACCGCACTTACGGGCGCATCCCCGGTACCGTCTTCCTGGAGGGCCTGGGAATCGAGGAGCCGTCCTATCGCGATGAAATCGACTTGCATTACGGCGGACCGGTTTCGCCCGACATCGTCATGTTCCTGCACTCCAGCGAATACGCGACCGACGGCACCCGGACCGTCACGGACAGCCTGTCCCTCACCACGAACATCCAGATGCTGAAGGACATCGCCTCAGGGTCAGGTCCGAAACGCCATCTGTTTGCCTTGGGATATGCCGGATGGGGGCCAGGGCAGCTGGAATCCGAGATCGCCCGTGGGTCCTGGTTCTGGATTCCGGCCGACGCCGAGCTGGTCTTCGGAACGGACGACGGCGTCAAATGGGCGACCGCTTTGGACCGAAAGGGCGTCGACCTCTAGCGCGTCAGCCCCAGGGACCGGCGGCGCCGGCCATGGCACGCAGCCGCCGAATGCGTTCGGCCGTTTTGGGGTGCGTGCAAAACAGCCCGTCGACGGCGCGGCTGTGTAGCGGATTCACGATAAACAGATGCGCGGTCGCCGGGTTGGCTTCGGCCTCGGCGTTGTCGATAACCTGGGCGTTGCGATCCAGCTTCTCCAGCGCCGACGCGAGCCAAAGCGGCTCGCCGCAGATTTCCGCTCCGACTCGGTCGGCCTCGTACTCCCGGGTCCGGCTGATGGCCATCTGAACGATCATCGCCGCAAAGGGGGCCAGCAGTGACACCAGGATCACCCCGACGATGCCGAAGGGCGAGTTGCGATTGCCGCCGAAGGCGCTGATCCACAGGGCCCAGTTGGCCAGCATCGACAGGGCGCCTGCGACGGTCGCTGTGATCGTCATGATCAGGGTGTCGCGGTTGCGAACATGGGCCATCTCGTGCGCCATCACGCCGGCGATCTCTTGGGGCGTCAGACGGTTCAGCAGTCCCGTCGTTGCCGCCACCGCCGCATTTTCCGGATTGCGGCCCGTCGCAAAGGCGTTCGGTTGATCATTGTCGATGAGATAGACCCGTGGCATTGGCAAATCGGCGCGGCGCGCCAGTTCGGCAACGATGCGGTAAAACTCCGGCGCGTCGTCCGGCCCGACCTCCCTGGCCCGGTAGATCGAGAGGGCCAGCTTGTCCGAATTCCAGTAGGCAAAGGCGTTCATGGCCACGGCGACGGCCAGCGCGATCAGCATGCCGCTTTCCCCGCCAAGCAGAAACCCGCAGACGAGGAACAGGCCGGTCAGGCCCGCCAGCAGTATTCCGGTCTTGGCAATATTCATGTCGTCCTTCGCTCACACCGGCGCGTGCAAATTCGCGCGTGGCCGATAGGTAGGCGCTGTCCGGACCCGTTCAAGACCAACCCGGTCCAGTTGTCCGGACCGGGACATTTCGGGAAAGAAGGGTCCGCCGCAACTAGGGCAGACGCTGGCCGGCACGCCAGGCCGCGGGTCGAACGAACTCGCCGCGCCACAGGCCGCGGCCCGCCGCCCGCGCTTCGTCCTGGACCGCGCGATAGCGATCCGGGGCATTGGGCAGGACCACTGCCCAGCCGGTGTAAACCAGGTTGCCGCCGACATCGAAGCCGTCCGCGGTACACAGGCCCACGGGCACCGCACCCGAGCCGTCTAGGATGCGGCAGGACAGAGAGGCCCCGGTAATCAGGTCCCGCAAGGCGTCGCCGGAGATCTGGCCGCATGGATAGCTCTTGTCCCGCCAGCGACAGGTCTGATCGGGCTCAGGCACGTCGATCCAAGCAAGGCGAACCTGGCGCCCGGCGAGGCTTACCGTCTTGCCGTTGACTACCTGGGCCACGCCCTCGATCCTGTCGTCGGCCCCCGATGCCGGTGCTACGGCGGCGGCGATCAGACAAATCAGGGCCAGAGCGGCCAGCCCCGACGGCTGCTGGGTCCGAGTTTTTGCCATCGATGTCATGATCGCCCGATGGCCGGCGATCGCAAAATCAAACGAACGTTAGCGTCGGTGAGGGAACGCGGCAGGCGGGCGGGACCGGACCGTGCGGCCTGCAGTTGTGGTCGGTCCGTCCGCTCGCCATAATCGCCATCCGTCTTTACCGACAACGCGTGCGTCGTTCCCCGGGGAGGATTCCGACATATCAGAAATCGAACTGGCTTCCTTGGATGCGGCCGCGCTTGCCGCGTTCTTCGCAGTTTGGGCGGGATACGTCTATTTCGCCGAACATCGAGGTCCCGGCCATGTCAGTCTCCGGCAAACGATGGCGGAATGGCGGGAAAACTGGATGATCGAGATGCTGACGCGCGAGATGCGCATGGTCGACATTCAGATCGTCAACAACCTGCTGCGCAACACGACCTTTTTCGCCTCAACCACCATTCTGATCCTGGCGGGCCTTGCGGCCTCTTTCGGGGCTGCGGATACGTTTGTGATGGTGACCACCGACTTGCCGTTCGTCCAGGAGACCACCCGGGCGGCATGGGAGATCAAGATCCTGCTGCTGATCTTCATCTTTATCTACGCCTTCTTCAAGTTCAGCTGGTCCATTCGGCTGCACAGCTACACCGCCGTTCTTTTGGGCGCCGCGCCGGGACCGCCGGCCGATGGTGCGGTCCTTTCGCAAAACGATCTTTCCTACGCCCGCGAGCTCGGTCGCGTTTCCACACTGGCGGCCGATCACTTCAACAACGGGATCCGGGCCTACTATTTCGGGCTTGCAGCAGTTACCTGGTTCGTTCACCCGATGTTGGTCTTTGCCGCCACAGTTTGGGTGCTGATCGTGCTGTACCGGCGCGAGTTCAGGTCCCGGTCGTTGCGCCATCTGATCGGCGCAAAATCGGCCCGCGATAGCGGAGCGGTGTGAACGATGGGTAGTCCGAACTTCCCCGACAAAGCGGCTTTGCTGACGGTGGCAGAGATGGCCCAGGCCGATCAGTTGACGATCGACGCCGGTACGCCCGGCTTGGATCTCATGGAAGCGGCCGGTACTGGCGTCTTCGACGAGATCAGGCGGCGTTTTCCCGGCGCATCACAGGCGACGGTGCTGTGCGGTCCGGGCAACAATGGCGGCGACGGTTTCGTGGTGGCACGGTTGCTCAAACAGGCCGGCTGGACGGTGCGCGTCGGGTTGCTGGGCGAGCGCAACGGATTGACCGGCGATGCCGCCACCAACGCCGGCCGTTGGGATGGGCCGATCGAGCCCCTGGGCCCCGCCGTGCTCGACGGCGCGACCGTGGTGGTCGATGCGGTATTCGGTGCGGGCCTGGCCCGGCCGGTTGAAGGGGGGGTCCGCGAGACCATCGAGGCGATCGGCCACCGACCGTGCGTTGCGGTCGACATGCCCACCGGAGTGCACGGCGACAGCGGCGAAATCCTGGGGGAAGCGCCGCACGCGATGGCCACCGTGACCTTTTTCCGCAAGAAGCCGGGCCACCTACTGATGCCGGGCCGGGGCCGCTGCGGCGACGTGATCGTCCGCGATATTGGGATCCGCGGCGACGTGCTGGACACCATCGAACCGGCCCAGGCCGAGAACCGGCCGGCAGTCTGGAAGCATCGGCTGCCCTGGCCTGGCCCTGAGGATCACAAATACAGCCGCGGCCACGCCCTGGTCATGGGCAGTGCGGCGATGTCAGGGGCAGCGCGCCTGGCCGCCCGGGCGGCACAGCGGGCCGGCGCGGGCATGGTGACGGTGGCCTGTCCCCATGAA
>Ga0066187_1000009_pt1 | contig 94804 bp, 89 predicted proteins | sample WorMetexBAHAMAS1_FD_58706 | JGI IMG/M metagenome (GOLD analysis project Ga0066187, IMG submission 58706) | Marine gutless worms symbiont microbial communities from Max Planck institute for Marine Microbiology, Germany - Inanidrilus exumae... | ecosystem: Host-associated > Annelida > Digestive...
CGACCGCAGCTTTGACGCCGATAGCAGCATGATGCCGGATGGCGGCCTTCTGATTACCTATACGGATATCACAGAACGCAAGCAGATGGAGGAGGCGATCGAGGCGCAGCGTGCGCAGCTCGACGATATCATCAGCAACCTACAGCAGGCCGTCGTCGTGTTTGATAAGGACCGGCGCCTGGCGGCATGGAACGCCCAATACCCTGAGGTGCTCAACATCGACGCGTCGTTCTTGAAGCTTGGTCTTTCAAATTTTGACATCGCCCTGCACCTCGCGACGATCGGCAATTATGGAGAAGGCGATCCCGAAACGCTCGCGGCAAAACGCGTGGACGCGCTATGGAAGGAAGATCTGCGGGGCGACATAACGTTCGGAGCTGGACGCACGTTCGACGCCCTCAGCACCCGGACTCCGGACGGCGGTCTGCTCATTACCTACTCGGATATCACTCAGCGAAAACAGATGGAGGAGGCCCTAAGGGGTAACGAACAACAGCTGCGCAACATGCTCGAAGACAGCCCGATCGCCATTGCCATCTCGGTGGACGATCAATCGGAGGAAGATGGGAACATCGAATTCGCCAATGGCCGTTTTATCGACATGCTTGGATTCAAACCCGAGGACATAGGAAAGCGCGCTCGGACAGAGCATTTCATGCCAAAGGGCGAGAACCGGGAGACACACGAGGAGATGCTCGATCAGGGCGAGTCGCTCATCAATATGGAGTGCGAGGTACAGACGCAAGATGGGTCGTCGTTGTGGGTTCTGATGTCCATCAGCCCTATTCGATACCTCGATCGCCAGTCCGCCCTGATCTGGCTTTATGACATCACCGAACGCAAGGAAGCCGAAAAGACGCTAGCGGAAAAGGAGGCTCAGCTTCGGACCGCCCTGGTCAATATGTCCGACGGCTTCTACGCCGTCGACAGTGAGCTGAAGTTCGTCCTGTTCAACCAGCGTGCCATGGACATGTCGGGACTTCCCATGGAGCACGTGGGAATTGGGACTCCCGTGGAAAAGGTCATCCGGATGCTGGCTGAGCGCGGGGATTATGGTCCCGGTGACGTCGAGACGCATGTCGAGCGCCGCCTGTCCATGCTTTCGGACGGCCAGCATCACGAGATGGAGTTCGTCACAAGGGCAAACGATCGCGTGGTGAATCTTCGAAAATCGCCCCTGGAAAGCGGCGGTGCGGTCGTGTTGCTTGCCGACGTGACCGAACGCAAGAAGCAGGAGGAACGGTTCCGGGCCCTGCTGGAATCCGCGCCCGACGCGACCGTGATCGTCAACGCAGACGGCAACATCGTTCAGACCAATATTCAGGCAGAAAAGCTGTTCGGCTATACGACCGAGGAGTTGTTGGGGCAGAAGGTCGAGGTCCTGATCCCGGAGCGGTTTCGTGATCAGCATCCGCAGCACCGCACGAGTTACTTCAAGAATGCCGGCGTACGTCCCATGGGAATAGGGCTCGAGCTGTACGGCCGGGCCAAGGACGGCAGGGAGTTTCCCATCGAACTCAGCCTTAGCCCCATCGAGACGGACGAAGGCACCCTGGTTTCGGGGGCTGTGCGCGACATTACGGACCGCAAAAAAGCCGAAGACGACCTGCGAGCGGCCAAAGAGCAGGCGGAAGGCGCGCTGTCCGAATTGACCAAGGCCCAGAACCAGCTGGTGATCACCGAAAAGATGGCGTCGCTGGGCCAACTCACCGCCGGCATCGCGCACGAGATCAAAAACCCGCTGAACTTTGTCAATAACTTCTCGGAAACCTCGGTTGAGTTGCTCATCGAACTTGCCGAGGCGCTGGAGCCGGTTCAGGACAAGTTCGACGAGGACACCCGCGATGACGTCGAGGACATTGTCGACACGTTGAAGGGCGACCTCGAGAAGATCAATCACCACGGAAAGCGCGCCGATCACATCGTGAAATCGATGCTGCTACACGCCCGCGGCGATGCCGTCGAGCGGGTCCCGACATCGATCAATGAGCTGGTGGACGAGGCCCTAAACCTTGCCTATCACGGCGAGCGGGCACGGGATAAGAGTTTCAACGTGACCATGGAGCAGCACCTCGACGACGCCACCGGCGAGGCGGATTTGCAGCCCCAGGAGATCACGCGCGTCCTGGTCAACCTGTTTGGCAATGCCTTTTATGCGGTGAAGCAAAGGGGCAAGGAGGCCTCGGGCGGGGACTATTCCCCCACCGTCGAAGTCTGGACAAAAGACAAGGGCAGCGACATCGAGATCAGGGTCCGCGACAACGGCACCGGCATGCCGGAAGACGTTCGCGAAAAGTTATTCGATCCCTTCTTCACGACCAAACCGACCGGAGAAGGAACGGGCCTGGGCCTTTCGATGAGCTTCGACATCATTGCTCAGCAACACGGCGGCCGTATCGAGGTCGACAGCGAACCGGGATCCTTCACCGAGTTCGTCATCAACCTTCCGAGGCATCCCACAGGCGATGAGGTCCGGGCAGGAAAATAGCGAGGGACAATGAGCGTTTCGATCATGGTGGTGGACGACGAACCCGACGTTGTCGACCTATTCAAGAGGCGGTTCAGGCGGGAACTGAGGAAAGGCGAGTATTCGATGTATTTCGCCAATTCGGGCGAGGACGCCTTGAATCAGCTCAAGACTGGCATACAGCCTGAGGTCATGCTGATCCTCTCGGACATCAACATGCCCGGGATGAACGGGATCGACCTGTTGCGGGAGGCTAAAGCTTTGTGGCCCGACCTGCCTGTGGCCATGATCACGGCCTACGGCGATGACGAAAACCGGAACAACGCCCTGGAAGCCGGCGCCTCCGATTTTTTGACCAAGCCCGTCGATTTCGACGAACTGAAAGCTAAGATTTCAAGCATGATCGCCCAAAGGAGCGTTTGAGACATGTCGGCGAAGATCCTGGTCGTCGATGACGAGATTGACCTGCAGGAGTTGATGAAGCGGAAGTTCCGGCGCGAGATCCGGCACGGAGAGTTCGAGTTCGAATTCGCCGGCGACGGCGCGGAAGCCCTGGAAAAGATCAAGACCGACCCAAGCATCGACCTGGTGGTCAGCGACATCAACATGCCCCGGATGGATGGCCTCACCCTGCTCGAGCATCTGGGCGAGTTCGAGGACAATATCCGGACCATCATCATTTCCGCCTATGGGGACATGGATAACATCCGGACCGCCATGAACCGCGGCGCGTTCGACTTCGTCACCAAACCCATCGATTTCCACGATCTGCTGATCACGATGAAGAAGACGCTGGACCAGCTCGACGTCTTCAAGGAGGCGGTCGAACACCGGATGGCGGCCGAGCGAGCGAAGGGAAATCTGTCCCGCTACTTCTCCCCGAAGATGGTCGAGACCCTGGCCGGGCGCGACGAACCGTTCGGGCCGCCGCGCCAGCAGGATGTGGCGGTACTGTTCACCGACATCCGAGACTTCACGACCATTTCCGAGACCCAATCGCCGGCCGAAGTCATGGAAATGCTGCGCGGTTTCCACGCCCGCATGGAGGCGGTTGTTTTCGAGCATAACGGCACCTTGGAGAAGTATATCGGTGACGCCATGCTGGCGACGTTCGGCACGCCGGACTCCGGTCCGAACGACGCCACTGACGCCCTGTCCTGTGCCCGGGGCATGCTAGCGGCCCTCGAGGAGTGGAACCGCGAGCGCGCCGGCAAGGGCGAGCGTCCCATCGGTTCCGGCATCGGTGTCCATTACGGTCCCGCCGTCCTGGGCGACGTCGGCAGCGAGCGTTCCATGGCATTCACGGTCATCGGCGACACAGTGAACAGCACCAGCCGGCTCGAAGGGCTGACGCGCACGCTGGACACCGATCTTGTCGTCAGCCGCGCGCTTATCGACCGGGTGCGTGAAGAATCCGGCGGTGGCCAGCCGGCCATTCTCGAGGGCTTCGAGGAAGCCGGCGACCAGGAAGTCAAAGGGCGGAGCGGGAAGATTCCCGTTTTCGCCCTTAGCCGTCGTCAGGCGGCGTGACGCGGTTACTTGGTTGTATTGCCGCTACCGCTTTTGGCGGCGCAACAAACTCATGGGCTCTCACCAGCAGTAGCTTCGCGAAGATTGCGAGAACTAATAGCAAGTGACGGTTTCACCGTCTCTGACAGTAGGCCCGGGACAGTCCAGCTTTTTGGTCCTGTCACCGGTAACGCAGGCCAGCGTCTTCGCTGTGGGAGTGCATCCGGAACATTTCACCTTGAAACCGATTTCGCACTTCTCGCAGCACCAAGTGCCTCCATGCGCAACATCAGGCGGGCGTGTTGCGTCCCAAGCCACCCACATTGAAACGGCCGACAGAGTGCGAGCAACCGCGACACCAAAGGCGAACAGCCACGTTCGCATGTTTGTCGCGCCTCTATGGGAATTCCCCACAACCTAAGCACGCAGAAACAGTCGTGTAAAACTGCACCGTGCTTTGCACTGGATCTAGTTGCCCGTTGAGAAGCCAGTCTGAGCACTGAAGGGGTTGCGGTCTCGGCGAGCAGCGCGGCGACGATTTCGGCCAACAACGCCCTCAGCCATCTGAAGATCAGGCGGAAGTTGTCGCCGGCCGCGGTGAGGACTGCATTGGGGGGGCCATCTCTGCGCTTGAGGCAATTGCGGCAAAAAACTAAGGCTGATAAACGGCGGCGGTCAGCGGCGGATTTCTTGCAATCTCCAAGTTCTCCACCACATGCGCCATGTCGCGCATGCCAACCAATGCGGATGTGATTCCCGGGGTGGATCGCACGAACTGGATGGCCCGCTGAGCATCGGTGCGCAATGCGGACGGCGTATCCGCATACGTCACGGGCAGGTTTCGTGACAGGTGAGCTTGTGCCAACGATCTGCTCGAGATCACTGTAATTCCAAGCTCCATGGCGACATCGAGCACGCTCCCACCGTTGTGCACACGACATGTCCGCGCTTCCTGCATTTCGAGATTGTAAGGAAGTTGCACGAAGCGGAAATGGTGGCTGTCGCCAGCGATCTGCCGGGCGGCCTCCACCATCGCGCGCAACGAAAGTGCGCCGTTGCGGTAGCCGTCCCAGGTCGCCATGCCGTAGTAACCGACCAGACCGTCCGAAACGGCACGTTCCAACCGATCGATCGCGGCCCGAACGCGATTCATGAACGCCGTCATCTCGATGAATTTCAACTGTATTTCAGGGTTGTGCAGGTAATAGATGTCGATGGTTTCCAGGCCGAGATTTCGCCGGCTTCGGTCGATCTGGTCGGCGAGAAATGCCGGCGACATGCAATGGATGCCGCCCTCCACATCGCTGGAGCGCAACGCGCTCTCCGAATATGCACCCGGGACCAGGTATCCGCCTTTCGTGCACACAACTACGGCGTCACGAGCACCGCGGCTGTCTTCAATAAAACCCCGGAGGCCCGTGGCAGCAGCGCACTCCGAACGCTGATGCCGGTAGTTTAGCGAGGTATCGATCAGGTTGACGCCGCCCCGCAACGCCGCATGGATCGCGCGGGCGTAGTCGAGGTCGGTCTTATGGTCCCTTGCGCCCGGGCTGGTGCCAATGCCGAGGCTGGAGATGAGAATGTCCTGGGCCGGGCGATAAAAAGAGACGGATTCCGCTCCGAAACCGGCTGCAAATTGTCTGCATCCTTCAGGTGTCGCATGTCCAGCAAGCTTCGGCCTTTCGCTAATTGAGGCCAGGGCGGCATTAAATCCCTCGGATTCCTCGCGCTCCCGGCGCGCCTGTTCTTCCAGCGCGGCGATACGCCGCCGCAGTTGCTGCACATCCTCCTCCGAGGCTCTGTTGCTGTCCTGACGCTTGTCTTGCGTGGCGGGCGGCCCGAGATCCTGAGATAGCTTGTACTTCGGCGATCGCCCCATCAGTTCTTGCGCCGTTTCGAAGGCTTGGAGGGCTTGTCGCCCGCCCCGCCCGTCCGGGTCGCCACGATCACTCCACTCGCCCAGTCGAGCTCGACGGCCTTTAGCTCGGGATGATGCAGAACCAATCGTCGCAAGGAGTTTTGCACGGCCTGCCGGTCGTCAGGCTTCTCCGTGCCAACGTGAAGGTCGTCGAGGACGAGGACACCGCCGGGGCGCAGCAGTCTGATCATCGACTCCATGTGCTCATGCTTGACTGGACCCGCATCGACGAAAACAAGGTGGAAGTCGACGAGTGTGTCGAGCATCTCCAGTACGTCGGCGGTCACGATTTGCACATGGCCGGGCCACGGCGATTCCATCGCCGCGTCGCTCAGCTGACAGTCGATTTCCACGCTGATCACCTCGACGTCGGACCGGTCTCCCAATCCCGAGCAGATCCAGGCAGTCCCAACGCCAACTCCGGTGCCAATCTCGAGAATCCGGCCGCCCTCAGGTACCGCGGCGGCCAGTACGGCAAGCAGCCTACCGACCTCATCTACGCAGGAAACGTTGAAATGCAGTCCGTAGGCGCGCCGCTTGGCGGCGGCCACTGCGTCCGGAATGTCCTCGAGCGTCGTGTACAGACGCTGGCTGCCGCTCAGAATCATTTGCCTCACGAGATCGTCGGGGTCTTCTGAACCCTGGTCGGCGATTTTCAGACCGTAGCCGTCAGGAGAAGCGTTCAGTAGCGTCCAGGCTATGATCTCGCGCACACTGCAGAACTTCGCGCCCAGTTCGTCGTCCGCGAATTCACCGATATCGTCATTGAACTGATCGAGCTGCGGCTCTGCGGGCATGGCGGAGAGTATGGCCCGGGTACTCTGCACTTCGTCTTTCGCCAGGCGCCCCAGCTTTTCAAGTACGGTCGAAGGCGCCGCTTCGCCGAAATCGGCGCCCCTGGCTTCGCGCCAGTAGAGATCGAGAGCCAGATGAAAGTCGGCACCGCGGGGCGGCGGAGAATAGTCCAGAACGTCGAGAACCGACATCAGCCAGTCCACCATGCGTTGGCCTGCAAGGCCGAGCACGTCCCAGCAGACATCCTTGAGTTGTTCGCCAAGGTACCAGGCACGTTCAAATGCCTTGCGGCTTTCGATCATGCCATCGGGTGGTCCGTAGACTTCTTCCAGTTCCTCCGCCCGTTTTCTACCTATCAGAGACAGAATGGCGAGTTGCACGTACACATGGAACGCGGCAAACGCACGGTGTGCGTCCCACTGGTTGAGTTCATTCAGTTCCGCGGGATTCCAGGGCGAACGGACCTTCGGAGCGTCCCTCGTCAGCGCGTTCGGTCCCAGGAGCGAATGTCCATGGCGAAAGTCGTAGAGCTTGTGGTGCAGGGATTCGTGTAGCACATGCTCGGCCACTGTCCAGGGACTGCGGAAAAGACTGCGTGCCAACATGATAGCGCCGCCGACCTTGATCTGGGAGCTGGACGCCGTGCTTTTCCAGCCGCCACCTTGGTCGAAGATCCCGACGACTTGCACGTGACTGAGCGCGCTTTCCGTCAGCAACGGCATGAGCGTGTGCAGCAGTTGCACACCCTGTTTCAGGGCGGTGATGTCATCGTCATTTGGCGTGCCCAGGGCGGCGCCCCAGTTCCCTTCCACCAGGGATCGAAACGACCGGCCGAAGATGTCCCTCGGGTAGTCCTCACTCCAGATCCAGCCGTAGTATGGCTCCTTTCCCAGGCGGGGCAGCCGGAACGAGCCGCTCTCGAACGGCGCGCGCGGTTTTTTGAACTCGAGCTGGTGGGTTGTCGCGTCGAAAATCTCCTCGCAGTCTTCAAGCGGCAGGCCGTATTCGTTATTCTCTGCGACCTGCACGTGTGCGTGCTGGATCGCGCTACGAACAACCGTATGCCCAAACACCCGGTTCCGGCTGTCGCCGTCCGCGCGCTTTAGAGTATCCAGCAAGCGTCTCGCGCTCGGGAGTTGAGTGGCGATCACGCCCAGGCGACGTTTGGAACAGGTGTGAAATTGGTTCCGGATGTACGCGCTGTCGCCAAATGCCCGATGGCCAACGAGACCCTCTTCGAGCGCGTGGAGGAATTCAGAAGACGGTAAAGCTGACATTCAGGCCCCCATCAATGCGGCAGCCTTGACCATTCAGGTCGAACGTGTCGCCCGGAAGATCCAATCAAGCTGCACTATCGGGTGTTCTTCTGATATCGCGGGACGCGAAGCGGTCTATCTCGACCCGACCATTCTCCGCGGCAGCAACCCTGTTTCCAGCACTAGGGTATCGTGATCGTGGTGCTGGTTGGTGTCGTGATGGTGGTAATTGTGACCGTCGACCAGCGCATTCTCCAGCAGGTCAGTATGTACCTGCAAACGCTGCAGTTCCTGCAGGTCTAAATCCTCTAGCAAGGCCTCTCGGACAGTCGCTAGTTTCTTCTCCAGCGGTGACAACCTAAGTGCCTTTGCCTTGCGTTTTTTCGCCTTTTTCCTTTTTGCCATGATTGCTTCCCTGACCTTCCGTTTTGGTTTTCGAAAAACAGAACTGTGGGGGATTCTGCACCAAAAAATATACGGCTATTGGTTGTATTAACGGTAACGGATTGCTTCAATAATTGTCAAGTCTGCCACCGTCGTGCGGGCGCGTGCGGAAACCCCAAAAAATGGCAGATCCAAAATCGCAAGAAGGCGACGGGAGAAGCCGCGCAATCCTGCAAAAATGATTGCTACGACAGACCCAAAAGCGATTCACCATCAGGGGCTTGGGCGATATTCACGGGGAACCAAGCACGCAGAAGCGGTCGTATGGAGCTGCGCCGCCGTCGCTCGCGCGGGATATAGCGCCACGCTTTCGAGAGCTTCGGCTCGCTGGCTCCGGCCGAAAATCCAACGCCGTCAGACGCTGCTTGCTCTATTAAGTCACTCCGCCGCTTCGCGGGTAACCGCGACCGGCCTTCCCAGCTCGTGCTTGATCTTGAGGGCCTCGTAGTAGGCGGCGAACGGCGGCCGGTTGACGTAACGTCCCGCGCCGCGCGTCACCCGCACATCCCCGTCGTCGTAGACCAGATTGCCCTGGCTGTAGGTCTTGACGTTGATGCCGGTCACTTCCATGCCCTCAAAGATGTTGTAGTCGACCTGCTGGTGATGGGTCGCCGCCGAGATCGTTCGGGTCCGGTTGGGGTCCCAGACGACCAGATCGGCGTCGGCACCGGCCATAACCGCGCCCTTGCGCGGATAGATATTGAAGATCTTGGCCGCGTTGGTCGAGGTCACGGCGACAAACTCGTTCATGGTCAACCGGCCGGTATTGACGCCGTGCTCCCATAGGACGTGCATCCGGTCTTCGACCCCGCCCGTCCCGTTGGGGATGAGCCGGAAGTCGTTGCGGCCGGCCGCCTTCTGGGGCGCGCAGAAGCAGCAATGGTCGGTGGCGGTGGTTTGCAGATTGCCCGCCTGAAGGCCCCGCCACAGCGCGTCCTGATGCTCCGTCGAGCGGAAGGGCGGGCTCATCACATGGGCCGCCGCCACCGCGAAGTCGGGGTCGCGATAGACGCTGTCGTCGACCATCAGATGTCCGGCCAGCACCTCGCCGAAAACACGCTGCCCTTCGTTGCGGGCCCGGGTGATCGCTTCCAGCGCATCGATGCAGGAGGTGTGGACCACGTAGAGTGGCACATCCAGCACCTCCGCGATCCGGATCGCCCGGTTGGCCGCTTCGCCTTCGACTTCGGGCGGCCGCGATAGGGGATGCCCTTCCGGACCGGTCACGCCCTGCTCGAACACCTCTTTCTGAAGATGGAACACAAGCTCGCCGTTTTCGGCGTGGACCGTGCAGATGGCTCCCAGCTCGCGTGCCCGGCTGAAGCTGTTCACCAGCGTCTCGTCCTCGGCCATGATGGCGTTCTTGTAGGCCATGAAGTGCTTGAACGAATTGACCCCGTGATCCCGGACCAGCGTGCCCATGTCCGCATGAACGGTCTCGTCCCACCAGGTGATCGCGACGTGGAAGCTGTAGTCGCTCACCGACTTCTCCGCCCACTCGCGCCACTGATTGTAGGCGTCCATGATGTTCTGCTGCGGGTTGGGAATAACGAAGTCGATGATCATCGTTGTGCCGCCGACGCAACCGGCCGTCGTCCCGCTCTCGAAGTCCTCGGACGCGACGGTGCCCATGAACGGCAGCTGCATATGGGTGTGTGGGTCGATGCCGCCCGGCATGACGTAGCAGCCGCCCGCATCCTCCACATGGGCGCCGCTCGGCGCCTCGAGGTTCTCGCCCACGGCAATGATCGTGTCGCCTTCCATGAGCACATCGGACCGGAAGCTGCGGTCGGCGTTCACGACGGTTCCGCCTCGAATCAGAATGGCCATCCCTGTCTCTCCCAATAATGCCGCCGGCGCCGCCAGGTTGGGCGCGCACGGCGAACGGAATTTGGCCCAAGTCTAACGCCAAAGCGTGGCCCTGCGCCAGCCTGGGCGGGCTCTCCGACCCGGAAAAGGCTTGCCCTGGGGCAGGTGCGTCTTGCACTCTTGGTGCAAGGCCGCCGATGGCCACAAGATCATAAGGGAGAAGGGGTTATGACCACCGTCAGGGCCGGATTGATCCAGTTCGAGCTCAACACGAGCACCGACGAAAGCCCGGAGCTGATCAGGGCCAACATGATCGAAGGGCACCTGCCGCTGATCGACAAGGCGGGCGAAGACGGCGTCCAGGTCCTGTGCCTGCAGGAGGTTTTCAACCAGCCCTATTTCTGTCCTAGCCAGGACGTGAAGTGGTACGCCGCGGTCGAGAAGATCCCCGAAGGACCCACCACCAAGCTGATGCAGGACTACGCCAAGAAACACTCGATGGTGATCGTGGTCCCGATCTACGAAGAGGAGCAGACAGGGGTCTATTACAACACGGCCGCGGTGATTGACGCGGACGGCACCTATCTGGGCAAATACCGTAAGACCCACATCCCCCAGGTTGCCGGATTCTACGAGAAGTTTTTCTTCAAGCCCGGCACGTCCGGCTGGCCGGTGTTCGAGACGGCCTATTGCAAGCTGGGCGTCTATATCTGTTACGACCGTCACTTCCCCGAGGGCTGGCGGGCGCTCGCGCTGAACGGGGCCGAATACATCGTCAATCCCTCGGCCACCGTCGCCGGCCTCAGCCAGTATCTCTGGAAGCTTGAACAGCCGGCCTCGGCGGTTGCCAACGGCGTCTATATTGGCGCCTGCAACCGTGTCGGCACCGAAGCGCCCTGGAACATCGGCCGGTTCTACGGGTCCTCCTACATCGTCGATCCGAGAGGCGAATTCCTTTGTGAGGCCAGCGAAGATCAGAACGAACTGATCTACGCCGACATGGACATGGAAAAGGTGCGGGAGGTGCGCAACCTCTGGCAGTTCTTCCGGGACCGGCGGCCGGAGACGTACGGCGTCATCTCCAGCGGCGATTACTGACCGGCAACCACCGGCCGCTTCTCCGGAAACTGAGCCGTGGCGCCGTAGACGAACAGGGCGCGCACCTTGTCCCAGAATTCGCCGCCCAGGACGAAGAAGCTGGAGAAGAAAACCAGATCGGCACAGATATTGATCACTACCCGGTTTGCCTCGTAACCCGGAAGAATGTCGGGCGCGTAATACATCGCATAACCGAAAAGGGCCGGCAGGATCAGCATGGCCAGTCCCAGATAGTACCGCCTGCGGCTGACCCTCTGGGGCGGACCGTATCGCCTAAACAGCGCCTTGAGCTTGCCCGTGAGGTAATTGAAGCCGGCCCGGCCCAGGCAGGCGATACAGGCGAGACTGAAGACTTCAGGCGCGCCGACGAGAAGAAAACCGGAAATCGCCGTCTTCCATGCGAGCGGCAGGTCCGTCAGCGCCACAAGCGGAACCGCAAGCGGAACCACCCACGCCAGCCCGAAGAAGAAGATCCCGAGCTTGAACCGCCACCCCGGCGGCGGAGGCGGCGAAACGTCTTTTGTTTCGGTTTGTGTCATGCGCCAGGCTCCCTGATTCCCCATGGCCGATCGTGGCGCCATCGTTCCAATCAAGACCAGTCATGGTCAAGGGGGACAATTCGGCGTTATCAACCAGATTGCGCTGCTGCCCAGCCCGGCCGACGTGGCCTCGCAAGCAGATCCAAGCAGGGAAGACAGGTCCGTTTATTGAAGAATGACGCTTCCGTTCAAGAGAACCGCCAGAAAGCCCATCGGTCAGCCGGTGGCGGTCGCCGGCCCGCCGCCTGATGGCGCCACACCGACGATACTCGTTTCCACCGAGCCGCCCTCGATTTGTTCGATGGTTGATCCGGTCTTGGCCCCGCCGCGGATGTCCTGGCGCCGCAGTTGCGTAATCTCGCCCAGTATGGACAGCGCGATCTCGCCCGGCGTGATGGCGCCAATGTCCAGGCCGGCAGGGCAGCGTAGGCGCGCCAGCCGTTGTCGGTCGAAACCTTCTTTGGCAAGAGCGTCCTTGAGTTTCTGTCCCTTGCGCCGGCTGCCGATGAAGGCGACGTACCGGGCTCGACTGTTCAACGCCGCCGCCAGCGCCGCTCTGTCCCGCTTGCCTTGAGTCGCGACGACAATGAAGGCGCCGGCGCGGAGATCGCCGGTGTCGACGGCGACATCTTCGATCCTTCGGTCCGCTGCGGCAAAACTTGCCTGATCGTCGGGTAATGCAGCGATGGTGAGGCTGTAACCCATGGTTCGGCCCAGTTCTGCAAGGGCCAGGGCGCAGGGCGATCCGCCCACGATGACAAGTGCCGGCCGGGGCAGCATGGGCTCGATGAAGACTTCCACGGTGCCGCCACTTGGGCAGACGCTCTTGTATTGTTCGATGCCTTCGATGGCGTGATCGGTCACCTCTGCGGCGGGCCGGACGCGAATGATGCGGGACTTGCCGTCGCCCAAGGCCTCTTTGGCAGCCTTCTTCACCGCACCTTGGGTGCAACCGCCACCGATCCAACCAATCAGGTCACCATCTTCGCGCACCAGTGCCTTGGCACCGGCCTTGGCCGATGTGGCGTCTTCGGTTCGGACAATGGTAGCCAGCGCGAACGGTTCGCTGGCGCGATACATGTCCGCCATGGCGTCCATGAGATGTTGCGGATCGTGTGTCATCGCCGCCTCCTGGGTGGCCGCCTACAGTCGCACAAGATAGGGCTCCAGTGCCATCAGGCTGTCGAGGTTGTGCGCCGGCGCGAACAGATCCACGTGGGGCAGGGCGGCCTGCATACCGACGGCCACGGGTTCGTAGTCGCGCCAACCCAACATCGGGTTGAGCCAGACAATTCGCCGTGTTCGTTTCTTCAACCGCGCCATCTCCTGGGCCAGCCGTTCGGATGAACCGGTATCGTAGCCGTCGCACACGATCATGACGACGGTGCGGGAATTGATGACACCGGCGGCATGATTGCGGTTGAAGTCGGCCAGGCAGTCGCCGATCCGCGTGCCGCCCGACCATCCGGTGACCATAAGCGACAGGCGTTCAAGCGCTCGGGTCGGGTTTCGGTCACGCAGGGCGCGGCCGATATGGACCAGTCTTGTGTGAAAGACGAAGGCGTCGGCATCGTGGAAGTTGTCGAGAATGCCGTGGATGAACCGGACGAAGAAGGCGGAGTACTGGCTCATGGATCCGCTGGCATCCAGAATCACAACCAGCTTGAGCGGTTTTGGCCAGCGGCGCCGGAACGCCAGGCGCATTGGCGTTCCGCCGTAGGGAATGCTTCTGTGGATGGTCCGGCGCAGGTCTAGCTGCCGGCCCCGTCGCTTGATCCGTTCCCGTCGCGTCAGGCGATAGCGCATGCGGGCGGCGAGCCGGTCGGCGAGGTCGTGTGCCCGGGCCAGCTCTTCGGGATCATTGATATACCGAAGGTCCTTGGCCGCCAGGGAGTCGGCGCTGGAGGCGCCCTCGCGCCGTACCTCTCCGTCCCCTCTGGTCACGGCATCGCTATCGCCGCCGCGTTCGACCCGATCAGCGGGGCCGGTCGTGCCGGCCGGGGCCCCGGCGCCAGGAAGTTTACGGACGCCACGCCCCTGCATCTCGCCGCCGACCCGGGTGACGCGCTTCATGCCCCGGCGATGCCAGAACGCGTCGAACAGCTCGTCGAATCGCCGCCAGTCGACGACGCTCGCGGTTAGCAGGGCGCGCAACGCCCAACGGATCTCGTGCGGCCGTGAAACGTCGACGCAGAGCGCAGCCCTTTCTGCGTCGGCGACCTCGGGAAGACCGACCGGGAAGCCGTTCTCGCGCAACAGCCGGACGAACTGGGTGATCCTTTTATGCAGACCGGGCACGCGGCCGGGAACGGGCAGGGCTGTAACGTCGGCCATGCCCGCTTCCCTCAAACCGCCTTTGCCGCCAGTCGCTCGACGACCTCTGGCGAAACGGACTGGCGGTCCTCATGGGTCTTGATCAGGCATAGCAGGCTGGCATGAATCGACTCTGGATCGTCGCGCAGGTCCGTGACGTCCATCCCCATGAGCGCGGCCGCCCAGTCCAGCGTCTCCGCGATGCCTGGTTTCTTTTTGAGATCCTCGCGCCGGATCGACTGCACGAACCGCACCACCTGGCCGGTCAACTGCTGGTCCAGGCCAGGCAGTCGCGCGGTCAGAATTCTTATCTCTTTGTCTTCGCTTGGATAATCCACATAGTGATAGAGGCACCGCCGCCGGAGCGCGTCGCTCAGCTCGCGGGTGCCGTTCGAGGTGAGAACCACGTAGGGAATGCTCTTGGCCTTGACGGTGCCCATTTCGGGAATGCTGATCTGGAAGTCCGACAGCACTTCCAGCAGGAACGCCTCGAACTCTTCGTCCGCGCGGTCGATCTCGTCGACCAGCAAGACCGGCGCCTGTTCCATACTGATCGCCTGGAGCAGGGGACGACGCAGCAGGAATGTGTCCTGGAAGATATGGTTTTCCTTCTCCGCCGCCGTCAGGTCTTCGCTTTCCCACAGCTTGATCGCCAGCAGCTGCCGTTGATAGTCCCACTCGTACACCGCGGCGTTGGAATCAAGACCCTCGTAACACTGCAGCCGGATCAGCGGCCGATCCAGCGCCGCGGCCAGGCTCTTGGCCACCTCGGTCTTTCCGACGCCGGCCTCGCCCTCCAGCAACAAGGGCCGCTGGAGTTGCTGCATTAGCCAAAGCGCCATCGCGAGTTCCGGGTCGGCGACGTAGCCGACCGCCCGGAAGCGTTCGAGAAAGTCTTCGCGTGTCATTGTCCCGTCCCCGCCCGATAGGGCGGCGGCGTCATCGATCCCACGGGACCGACGACGCCGTATGCTGCCTCTATTCGCCGATGCCCAACGCTTCGCACTGTTTCCAGACGCGCCACGCCGAATGCGGCATCTGCATATGGGCGACTCCGTGATGCGAAAAGGCATCGATGACGGCATTGGAAAACGCCGATACGCCGCCGACATTCGGCGATTCGCCCACGCCCTTGGCGCCGATCGGGTGATGCGGCGACGGCGTGACCGTGTAGTCGGTTTCCCAATTCGGTGTTTCCACCGCCGTCGGCAGGAAATAGTCCATCAGGGTCGCGCCCTGGACGTTGCCGTTCTCGTCATAGGAGATTTCCTGGCCCATCGCGATGCCGAATGCCTCGGTCAGTCCGCCATGCACTTGGCCTTCGATGACCATCGGGTTTATCCGCGTGCCGCAGTCGTCCAGCGCATAAAAACGCCGGATCTTTGTCTCGCCGGTCAGGCGATCGATGTCGACGACGCAGACATAGGCGCCGAACGGATAGGTCATGTTCGGCGGGTCGTAGTAGTCGACGGCCTCCAGCCCCGGCTCCATGCCGTCTGGCACGTTGTTGTAGGCGGCCCACGCAACCTCTTTCATGGTTGCAACCCGTTCGGGCAATCCCTTGACCTTGAAGCGGTCAATCTCCCACTCCAGGTCATCCTCCGAGACTTCCAGAAGGTGGGCGGCGATCGCTTGGGCCTTGGCGCGGATCTTCCGTCCGACCCGCGCGGCTGCGGCCCCGGCGACCGGTGTCGAGCGGGACCCATAGGTGCCGAGACCATAGGGCGCCGTGTCGGTGTCTCCTTCCTCGATCATGATGTCTTCGGAAGGGATGCCGATCTCGGTTGCCAGGATCTGGGCATAGGTCGTTTCGTGTCCCTGGCCCTGGGACTTGGTGCCCAGTCGCGCAATCGCGCTGCCGGTGGGATGGACGCGGATCTCGCAGCTGTCGAACATGCCGACACCCAGAATATCGCAGTTGCGGCTGGGTCCGGCGCCGACGATCTCGGTGAAGAAAGCGACGCCGATACCCATGAGTTCACCGCGCGCCCGCTTTTCGGCCTGTTCCTGCCTGAGCGCGTGATAGTCGACGGCTTCCAGGGCCTTGGTCATGGCGGTGGGATAGTCGCCGCTATCATATTCCCAGCCCAGAGCGGACTGGTAGGGGAACTGTTCGGGCTGGATGAAGTTGCGGACGCGCAGCTGGGCCGGATCCATCTCCAGCTTCTGTGCCAAGACGTCGATGATGCGTTCAATGCAGTAGGACGCCTCCGTCACCCGGAACGAACAGCGGTAAGCGACACCGCCCGGCGCTTTGTTGGTGTAGACGCCGTCCACCGAAACATGCGCCTGCGGAATGTCGTAGCTTCCGGTGACGATGTGGAAGAACCCAGCCGGGTATTTGGTCGGGTCGGCGCAGGCGTCGAACGCCCCGTGATCGGCCAGTACATGCACGCGCAGACCGGTGATCTTGCCGTCCTTGGTGGCGGCGAGTTCGGCGGTCATGTGATAGTCGCGTGCAAAAGCCGTCGCCGACAGGTTCTCCATCCGGTCCTCGACCCACTTGACGGGTACGCCCAGCACGATCGAAGCGACGATGGAGCAGACATAGCCGGGATAAACCCCGACCTTGTTGCCGAACCCGCCGCCGATGTCCGGCGCGATGACGTGGATCTTCGCCTCGGGGATACCCGACAGCAGCGACGCGACCGTGCGTACCACGTGTGGCGCCTGGAAGGTGCCGTAGACCGTGAGTTCGCCTTTGATCTTGTCCATCGACGCCAGGGAACAGCAGGTCTCCAGCGGGCTCGGATGCACGCGCTGATAGCTGATCAGTTCCTTGACCGTCACCTCGGCATCGTCGAACGCCGCATCGGCGCCGGATTTGTCGCCGGCCTCCCAGGTGAAGATGTGATTGGGATGTTTGCGGGCGCCGTGCGCGCCGTCGGTCTTGTCCTTGATGTCCTCGCGCAGCACCACCGCGTCCGGCGCCATGGCGTGGAACGGGTCCACCAGCGGCGGCAGCTCTTCGTAGTCCACCTCGACCAGTTCGGCGGCGTCGGACGCGATATAACGGTCCTCGGCAACGACGAAGGCCACCTCCTGGTTCTGGAACAGGACCTTTTCGTCCGCCAGAACCGCCTGCACGTCGCCGGCGAGCGTCGGCATGTAGTGCAGGCTGAGAGGCTTCAGATCTTCCGCCGTCAGCACCGCGACGACGCCGGGAAGGGCGGCTGCCGCTCTGGTGTCGATGGATTTGATACGCGCGTGGGCGTAAGGGCTGCGCACGAAGTCGCCGAACAGCATGCCCGGCAGCTTTATGTCGTCCACATAGTTGCCCTTGCCCTGAATGAAACGGATGTCCTCCTTGCGCTTGCGCGCCGTACCGATACCGCCGAGCGTCGCTTCCCGTTCTTCCAGGGTCATTTCCTGTACGTCAGTCATTATTCTGCGGCCTCCGAAACGGCGTTGAGTTTATCGGCGGCGTAACGCACCGCTTTGACGATGTTCTGATAGCCCGTGCAGCGGCAGATGTTGCCGGCCAGCCCCATCCGGATTTCGTCGTCCGTGGGGTTGGCGTTTTCCTGCAGCAGGCGATGCGTGCGCATGATCATGCCGGGCGTGCAGAAGCCGCACTGCAGGCCATGTTCCTGCATGAACCCTTCCTGAATCGCCGACAGCGACCCGTCTGCTTCCGCCATGCCTTCGACCGTCGTGATGTCCGCGCCTTCGGCCTGCACCGCGAACATGGTGCAGGACTTCACCGAGCGACCGTCAAGGTCGACGGTACAGGCGCCGCAATGGGACGTTTCGCAGCCGATATGCGCGCCGGTCAGATTGAGTTGCTCGCGCAGGAAATGGATCAACAGCGTGCGCGGCTCGACCAGTGCTTCGGTCGCCTTACCGTTGATCGTCATCGTGACGTGGGATTTTCCCATGATTTATTTTCCTTCAGTCCACCGCGCGGTCCTAAGACGCGCGTTCGACGGCGCGCCGGATGGCCCGGGCCGTCATGACACCAGCGACGTGGCTGCGATAGTCGGCGGGACCTCGCAGGTCAGACGCCGGTTCGGTGATTTCCTTGGCAAGTGCCGCCGCCTGGGCGATTGCCGCCTCGTCCACGGACGAGCCGACGAGCGCATTGGCGGCAGCCTCGGCATAGAGCGGCGTATCGCCGACATTGGTCAGCGCGATCGACGCTGTCTGGCAGGCCCCGCCGGACATGGTGAGAACGACAGCGGCCGCCGCGGTCGCGTAATCGCCGACCTTGCGTTTCAGCTTTTCGTAGGCATAGCCGTGGCCGGCCGGCGGCGCCGGGATCGTGATCCCGGTTAGTACCTCGTCCTCGTCCAGCGCGGTGAAATAGGCGGCCTCGTAATAGTCTCGCGCGGCGATCGAGCGTGCGCCGTTGGGGCCCTGCACCTGGAAGCTGGCGCCCAGGCATTGCATCAGCGCCGGCATGTCGTTGCCGGGATCGCCGTTGGCGACGTTGCCGCCGATCGTGCCGCAATAACGGACTTGTGGATCGGCGATCAGCACCGCCGTTTCGTGCAGGATGGGCACGGTCTCTTGCAGCAGTTCGGACTGGATGACCTCGTGCTGTGTGGTCATCGCGCCGATCCGGACGGAACCGCCGTCGGCCGAAATGCCGCGGAGCGATTGGATCCCCTGCAAATCGATCAAATGGGACGGCACCGCCAGCCTTACCTTCATCATCGGAATCAGGCTGTGGCCGCCGGCAATGACACGGCTCTCGTCGCCATGCTGCGACAAAAGGGCTATGGCCTCGTCCACGGTTTGGGGACGATGGTATTCAAACGAACCCGGTATCAAACGATCCTCCCTGCGAATGTCGGGGTATGTCCCGCATTCTTGTCTGTTCGTTTCTTGGTAACGCGCCAGTATGTGGACGCGGCGTATTTCAGGCAAGTGCGCCTGAAGCATTGGTTGTGCACTGAAGTGTATCGCGAGCAAACGAAAACAAGCGGTCGGTAACGGTTTTAGCCGTGGGCACTAACACCCTCAAGCAATGTTCAGTGGACCAAGCGCGTCCGCAAACCGTGCTACGCACTTCATACCAAATTCAGTGGGTTTCAATCCGGGACCGCGATCAACCACATCCAAACCCAGCCGCGCCGCGGTCAGGCGCTTGCCGTAACAGGTCAGGTGGTCGATCGACTGCATAACGAAGGCGATGGCGGGCAAGACCTGGGCATAAAGACGTTCCGCCTCTTGCTCCTCGCCGGCTTGCATCAATTCGAAGATCCGCACCTGCACATCGAAGCAGTCGGGCGCGGGGATCATACCGGCGCAACCGGCACGCAGATTGTCGGGCAGTTCCAGGCCGCCGCGGCCGTTGAGAACGGTCAGCTTGCCGCCGGTCCTGCGGATGACCTCCTCGATCAGCACGGCCGGGCCTTCTCCCTTGACGATGGACACCGATGGATGACGTCGGTTGAGTTCGGCGAGTCCGTCCGGCGACAATCCCACCCCCAGATATTCCGGCGCGTTCTGGATCGCCACCGGCAGTTCGGCCTCATCGGCGATGGCGCCAAAGAAGGCGATCAGGTCCTTTTCGCCCAGGCCGGGAAGGGGCGGCGGCTGCAGAATGACCCAGTCGACGCCGGCCGACCGCGCCGCCGCAATAAAAGCGACCTGCTTGTCCACCGTTTCTCCGAAAACGGTGATCGCCACCGGCACCCGGCCACCGACGTCCGCGCACAACCAGTCAAGGACGTCGAGCCGCTCGGCCTCGTCAAGCTTGCTGACTTCTGTCGCCAGCCCTAGCGCGGCGATCCCGTGGGCGCCCCCGGCCAGACAGGCGCCGACCTGGCGCCGCATGGCTTGCCGGTCGAGCCGTCCGTCCGTGCCGAAGAACGCGTAGAGCATCGGGTAGATGCCGCGCGGGCCGGTCATCTCGTCGGACACGGCCGGTCAGCCAAGATGTGGCGTGAACCGCGTGGTCACCGCGAAGCTCTCACCCGGGGCCAGTGTGACCAGACCGGTATCGGCCTTGCCTTCCGCCAGCATGGTCAGCGCGTCGGTGCAGTTCGTCACAGGCTCGGCACAGAAGAAGTCCTCGCCCGCCGGCGTATAAACCACCAGGAACTGCTGCGCCGGATCGGCCTCCATCGTCATGCCGGCGTTCCATTCCGGCCAAACGATCTCCGCACGTCCACCAAAACCGGTGAATACGCCGTCCATCGCCAGTTGGGATGGCAGGATGCCGTCGACGATACGCCGACCCGCCGGCAGGTCGACCAGATCGACCGGCATCACCTCGTCATCGCTTGTCCACATCTTCTCGACCAACGCGGTCAGACGCGCCTGCGGCGTGCGTATGAAATACGGATGCGGTCCCAATCCCGCAGGCATGGGCCGTTCGCCAAGATTACGAACGATCATCTCGATCGATAAATCCTCTTCGCTAAGCGTATAGCGCTGAACACCGCGATAGGGGGCGGGCCAGTCTTCACCTGCATGATCGAAGGAGATCTCCAAACTGTGATCGGTGGTTTCCTCGAGCGTCCAAGAGGTTTGCCAGCCGTGACCGTGTATGGCGTGGCGCTCGGGGGCGAAATTGAGGGGCATGCGGTATTCCCGGCCCTGGAAAACGTAATGTCCGTTGCGCACCCGGTTCGAAATAGGTAGCAGCGGAAAGCTGGCGGCGTCGGTCGGCGCAAACGAGCGCGCCTGTGGCGCCGGTCGCAGCCAGTCATACTTGCTTCCGTCGACGTTCCACGAGAACTCCGTCACGACGCCGCCCTGATCGGGGCAGATCTCCAGTCGTGCGCGCCCCACATTGAGGGCGATCCGCTCGCCGTCACTCTCACTCATTTCTGCTTTCCCCCGCCTTGATGGGTGTGACGCATGCTAACGCTTTTTTTCTGACCGGTGCTAAAAGCATATCGTATGATAATTGCGTGGCGCGCCTGAACGATGCCGCGTCGGAGAGAAATCCTCCGGACATAGGGACAGGGTGACCCGGATGATCGGTTCGAAACGTGCCAGTCGCGCTTATTCGCGGCGGAGCCTGTACGGTCAGGTGGCGCACGAACTCGGGTCCAGTATCATCGCCGGCGAATTGCAGTCCGGTACGGTTCTTCCCAACGAAGCAGCGCTCGGAAACCAGTTGGACGTTTCGCGCACGGCCTTGCGCGAGGCGGTCAAGATGCTGGCGGCAAAAGGATTGGTGGAGTCCCGCCCGAAGGTTGGCACCACGGTGCGTCCGCGCTCCGCGTGGAATATGCTCGATCCCGACGTGCTGGCCTGGCACATGGCGGTGAGACCCGACGAGCCGTTCTTCGACAGCCTTTTCGAGGTGCGGCTGATCATCGAACCGGCGAGCGCGGCCATGGCCGCCGAGCGGGCGACGGAGAGCCAACTACAGGAATTGCGGACGGCCTATGATGCGATGGCGGCCGCGCTTAATGACCTGGACGCCTCGGTCAGCGCCGATCTGCGCTTTCATCAGGCGGTGCTGACGGCAACAGGCAACGCCTTTCTGGAATCCCTGGGGTCGCTCATCGAAACCGCGCTCGCAGTCTCGTTCCGTTTGAGCGATTCGTCCCATCCCAAAGCCTATGAGGCGGCGCTGCCGGAACACCGTGCAGTTCTCGAGTCGATTGAAGCAGGCAAGCCTGACGCCGCGCGGGCCGCGATGCTGGAACTGTTGCTGGATGCCCAAGCCGACGTGCGCCGCACATTGCGACGGCGGGCGAGAAGCGAAAGCTTGTCGGTCTAGGGGCCGAAACAAGCGGGCCGCATTTCGACGATTGCGGTTCGCCAAAACGGGTCCGTTCCGGGCGGGCCAAACGGGGAGGCACGAATGGAGAGCGACGACTTCGTCCACGTCGTTCGTTTGGAAAACATCAATATGCGTTTCGGCAACGTCAACGCGCTGCGCGGAATCAATTTCGCGGTTGGCAGGAACGAGATCGTTGGGCTTATCGGGGATAATGGTGCGGGCAAGTCGACGCTGATCAAGATCATGACGGGCGTGTTGCGTCCGACCGACGGCGCGCTCTATGTCAGGGACCAGAGAGTCGACTGGGATAAGTTCTCGGTCCGTAAGGCACACGAATTCAAGTTTGAAAGCGTCTACCAGGAAAAGTCGCTGGGCGAAAAACAGCCGCTCTGGCGCAATTTCTTCGTTGGCCGGCAGATCACCAATCGATTTGGCTTCATCAATGTCAAAAAACAGAAAGAGATCGCCAACGAAATCCTGAAGAACCAGATCGGCTTCCGCGGTGTGGGGATCGACGCAGACAGCCCGGTTTCGAAGCTTTCCGGCGGCGAGCGCCAGGGCGTTGCCATCGGCCGGGCCATGCATTTCGACAGCGACCTGATCGTACTGGACGAGCCCACCGCGGCGCTGGCCATTAAAGAAGTCCAGAAAGTCCTGGATTTCGTGCGTGGCATCAAGGAGTCCGGCCGCGCCTGTGTCTACATCGAACACAACCTGGCTCATGTGCACGACCTGGCGGACCGGCTGGTGGTGTTGGATCGCGGCCAGATCGTCGGCGAATTTTATCGCGGCGACCTTACGCTGAGCGAGCTGACGGCTTTCCTGATCGATCTGCAGCACGGCAAAGACAAGGTCGTGGAGGCGGCCCAATGAACGGCGGCGTGTCCGTCCTTCGCCGCATCGAAGGCCTGCCGATCGTCGGCGTCTTCCTGCTGCTGGTTGTTATGTTCATGACGTTGGCGCCGGAAGTGTTCCTGAAATACCGCATCTACATGTCGTTCCTGGCTACGGTGCCGCCGGTTCTCATCCTCGCACTGGGCCTGACCCTGGTGATCGCTGCGGGAGAGATCGATCTGTCGTTTCCGTCCGTGATCGCCTTTTCGGGTTTGATCTTCGCTTATTTTTACAAGATCCACGACCTGACCTGGCTTGCGATTCTGGCTGCATTGTTGGGAGGCGCCCTTATCGGCTTCGTCAACGGCGTTCTCGTGGCTTCAATCGGCATACCGTCGATCATCGCCACCTTGGGGACCCAGTTCTTCTGGGGCGGTATTACAACGGTCCTGTCGGGCGGGCTGTCCTACAACATCCGCTCGGTGAAGGAAGAGCTGATCTGGGACGTTTTCGTCGGGCGGATCGGCGCGTTGCCCATGCAGACGTTCTGGATCGTCGCCCTGGCGGTGCTGCTCTGGTTCTTGCTGAACCGGCATCGTTTCGGCGAGCATATCCTGTTCATCGGCGACAATGCCAACGTCGCCCGGGTCGTCGGGATCAACGTCCCGCTTGAACGCATCAAACTCTTTACCCTGATGGGTGTGCTTGGCGCTTTCGCCGCCGTGCTGCTGACGTTGGAGAACAAGAATTTCTTCAACACCCAGGGCACCGGCTATCTGCTGATCTCGCTGGCCGCCGTCTTTATCGGCGGCACCTCGATCTTCGGCGGACAGGGCACGATCGTCGGATCGTTCTTCGGCGCTTTTATCATCATGATGATCGAAGCGGGCCTTGTGGCGACGGGCATTCAGGGCTTCTGGGTCAGAGCGGTTGTCGGACTGGTCTTCATCGCCGCGGTGGTCTTCCACCTGTCGGTGGAAAGCCCCGACCGGCTCGCTTCGCTGCGGCGGCTGGTCTGGAAGGACAGCTAGCGGACGAATTTCGCTCAACGCGGTGCCCTGGGCCGGCCGGGCACCCGGATCGCCTCGCTTGCGGCGGTTTGCGATGAAGGGCCGGCAGAGACCTGTAGGGAGGCAAAAATGGATAAGTCGTTGAAGGCGGGCGCCGCAACTGTACTGGCGGTGGTCCTTTGTGCGGGAATTGCCGGCGGTGCCGCCGCCCAGTCCAAGGAAGGCCCGCTGGGCGGTGGAATGACCATGTACATGCAGATGGGCGGCAAGGCCGGCGACGGCGCCACCCTGGCCCGGACCACGGGCGCCCGCGACGCGGCCGCGGCATTCGGTATCAGGCTGATCGAGCAGTATTCGCTGTGGCAGCCTGAAACGATGTTGAACCACTTCCGGGAGGCACAGGCGGCAAGCCCCACATGCATCGGCATTATGGGGCATCCCGGCAGCGACGCCTTCGCCGACCTGGTGGCCGAAGCCAGGGCCGACGGCATCATCGTGACCAGCGGCAATGCACCATTGACCGAGCTGTATAGCCAGTACCAGGCCGACGGTTTCGGCTATGCCGGCGTTGATCTATATGCGGGCGGCTTCATCACCGGCAAGGCGATGGTCAAAGCTGGCCTGAAGTCGGGTGACACCGCGCTGGTCTACGGTCTTCTTTCCGAAGCGGAGCGGGGCCAGAGCACCAAGGGCCTGAAGGAAGCGTTGGAGTCCGACGGCGTGGTGGTCGACTATCTGGAAATCTCGCCGGAGGTGAATTCCGATTCCTCCCTGTCGGTGCCGGTTCTGGCTGCGTACATCGCAAAGAACCCGGACGTGAAGGGGATCGGAACCCAACATGGTGGCGTAACATCCTTCATCGCCAAGGCCTTGCAGGACGCGGGCAAGCAGCCCGGTGAAGTCATCGTCGGCGGGATCGATCTGGCGCCGGCCACGATCGACGGTCTGGAAGAGGGCTGGGTCAGCGCCGTTCTGGACCAGCAGCTCTACCTGCAGGGATTCCTGCCGGTCACCCAGTGCGTGCTGTCCGCGAATTACGGCTTCACCGGCATGTTCACAAACACCGGTTCGGGCACCGTGACGCCCGAAACAATCGGGAAACTCGTGCCCCTGATTGAAGCGGGTATCCGCTGAACCTCGCGCAGATCACCGGCAGCCCCGTACAACGGGGCTGCCGGCCAGCAGATCTGAACCCCAACACCAGTCGGAACGGATAACGCCATGACGGACACCAAGAAGAAGTTGCGTTCGCAAGCGTGGTTCGGCCCCTTGGACAAGGACGGATTTCTGCATCGCAGCTGGATGAAGAACCAAGGCCTGCCGGACGATACGTTCGACGGACGCCCGATCATCGGCATCTGCAACACCTTCTCGGAGTTGACGCCGTGCAACGCCCATTTCCGGGACATCGCCGAAAAGGTCAAGCGCGGGGTCTATCAGGCCGGCGGCATTCCGTTCGAGTTCCCGGTGATGTCGCTTGGCGAATCCAACCTGCGCCCCACCGCCATGCTGTTCAGGAACCTGGCCAGTATGGATGTGGAGGAGTCGATTCGCGCCAATCCGATCGACGGGGTGGTGCTGCTCACGGGTTGCGACAAGACGACGCCGGCGCTGGTCATGGGCGCGGCGAGTTGCGACGTCCCGGCGATCGTCGTCTCCGGCGGCCCCATGTTGAACGGCAAGTATCGGGGCGAGGACATCGGCTCCGGGACCGACGTGTGGCGCTATTCCGAGGACGTCAAGGCCGAACGCATGACGGTTGCCGAGTTCATGGATGCCGAGACCTGCATGTCGCGCAGTGCCGGCCACTGCATGACCATGGGCACCGCCTCGACGATGGCCAGCATGGTGGAGGCGCTGGGGATTGCGCTGCCAACGAACGCAGCGATACCCGCCGTGGACTCGCGCCGCTACAGCCTGGCGCAGATCGCAGGTCGGCGGATCGTCGATCTGGTGAAAAACGATACTCGGCTTTCCAAGATCCTCACCAGGGAAGCGTTCGAAAACGCCATTCGCGTCAATGGCGCCATCGGCGGTTCGACCAACGCGGTCGTTCACCTGTTGGCAATCGCCGGTCGAATCGGCGTGGATCTGAGCCTTGAGGACTGGGACCGTTGGGGCCGCGAGGTGCCGACGATTGTCGACCTGATGCCGTCCGGACGCTTCCTCATGGAGGACTTTTTCTATGCCGGCGGTCTGCCGGTCGTGATGCGTCGCCTGGGCGAACAGGGCCTGCTCAACAAGGACTGTCCCACCGTAAGCGGGAGGTCGGCCTGGGAGAACGTCATGGAGGCCACCTGCTTCAGCGACGAGGTAATCCGGCCTTTCACGCGGCCGCTGACCGAAAATGGCGGGATCGCTGTCCTGCGCGGCAACCTGGCGCCGGACGGGGCTGTCATCAAACCATCCGCCGCGACGCCGGCCCTGATGCACCATACCGGCCGGGCCGTGGTGTTCGACAATATCGAGCACTATAAGGAGCGAATCGCCGATCCGGACCTTGATGTCGACGAGACCTGCGTGATGGTCCTGAAGAACTGCGGACCGAGGGGTTATCCCGGCATGGCCGAGGTCGGCAACATGGGCCTGCCGCCGAAGGTCCTGAAAAAAGGCATCACGGACATGGTCCGGATCTCCGACGCGCGGATGAGCGGGACCGCGTATGGCACCGTAGTCCTGCACACCGCGCCCGAGGCAGCTGCCGGCGGTCCGCTGGCGCTGGTGCACGACGGCGACATGATCACCCTGGATGTCGCCCGTAGATCCCTCACGCTTGAGGTTTCGGAAGCGGAACTGGCTGAACGCCGGTCAGGCTGGGTGCCGCCGCCGCCGCCCATGCAGGGCGGCTATCAGCGCCTCTATTTTAACGCGGTTCTGCAGGCCGACCGCGGCGCGGATCTGGATTTCCTGGTGGGCAAGCGCGGCAATGCCGTTCCGAGGGAATCCCATTGACGGCGGACCCTCAAGTCACCCGACCGGCGGTCTATCCGAGCCTGGCCGACCGCGTTGTTTTCGTTACCGGCGGCGCGTCAGGCATTGGGGCGAGCATCGTCGAGCTGTTTTGCCAACAGGGCGCCAGGACCGCTTTCGTCGACATCCTGGGGGACGAGGGCAGGGGCCTGAGCCGTTCAATCGCCGCAGCGGGGCATCTGGAGCCGCTGTTCCTTGAATGCGATCTGAGGGACATCGAGGCGCTGGAAGCCGCGATTGCGTCGGCGCGCTCCCGGCTGGGCCCGGTCACGGTTCTGGTGAACAATGCCGCCGACGACACCCGCCATCCCGTTGACGAGACTTCCGTTGCCGTTTGGGACGAGCGAATCGCCATCAATCTCCGGCCCAGCTTTTTCGCCGCCAAGGCAGTGCATGCCGACATGAAGGCAGCCGGCGGCGGGTCTATCGTGAACTTCGGCTCGGTCAGTTGGATGCTGGCGCAGGGTGGAATGCCTGGTTACACGACCGCCAAGGCGGCCATCCATGGGCTGACACGATCCTTGGCGCGCGATTTTGGTCCCGACAATATCCGGGTCAACACGCTGACGCCGGGGTGGACCATGACGAAACGCCAGCTCGAGCTTTGGGTGGATGAAGCGGCGGAGGCGCAGATCCGCGAAAGCCAATGCCTCAAGTCACCGGTGCTACCAGAGCACATTGCCCGCATGGTCTTGTTTCTCGCCGCCGATGACAGCGCCATGTGCACGGCGCAAAACTTCATCGTCGATGGCGGCTGGGTCTGAACGCCCGCCAACCCAGGTCAAAGCCGTTCGCCGGCGGTGATTCGTTCCGTGACCCGGTTTTCGGCCGGCGCGAGCGGGCAGGTGAATTCCGGTGCGTAGCAGCATGACGGGTGATAGGCGAAATTGAAGTCCAGAACGAGCCGGTTGCCGGCGGTGCCCAGGTCGGCCCCTTTTCGGCTATCGATCAGGTAGCGGCCGCCGCCGTAGCTTTCGCGGCCGGATGTCCCATCGGTGAAGGGCAAAAACAGACCGCCGGCATAGCCGCCCATCCAGTAAAGGGTCAGCTCCGTCCCGAGCACAGCACCCAGGCCGGATGTCCGGGCCACGGCGGTTAGAGGCAGGACACCGTCCAGCCCCAGGTCCACAAGGAATGAATCCGCCTCTTGCAATGGCTCGGCGTTGACAGTAAACCGCCACCGACCGTCATACGCGAATACGGGCGGACCGCTGTAAGTCGTTTGCTGATCGGGCGGTATCGGCGATTGCGGATGAGCGGAGAACAACCGGTTTCTTTCGAAACACCACAGTTCCCAAGCAACTTCCGGATCCTTGTGTTCGCGGATACGGCAATAGAGATCGCCAATGCGGCGGCGCCAGTCGGCCACCTCTATCGCGGCACCCAGTCCCGGATCGGGTGCGCTTAGGTCTGCGGAGAGTTCTGTCATGCCCCTGGAAGGTTCTTTCCTGTCGGTGTGTCAGAGCATACAACAGGCCAAAATCAGGGTAAGCGAAATGGTTAATCGCGCCTTTGAATGACTACGTCAGGGTTAACGGAATATGAAAAACACACCTTTGATATTGTGTTATTCTTATCAATATATTGTATATAGATGACAAGGTGGTCGAATTTATAGTATGAAGATCGCCAATCGGTCAGAGACTTTTGGAAGCAATCTGAAACAATCTTTTATTTGGCTTGGTTGACGAGGGCGATTATGGTGAGGCTCAGGTCAGGGGGGTGTAACAGGATCCCGTATCTCGGAGCCAAAGCGTTACGCCCTGAACGACTGGGGAAAATAAGACGTAAGACGACGCTGTAGGGTTTTGGCTTTGCTGCAAGTCGAACGGTCTGAGAGCCAATGACGGGGACGAAAGGCGCGTGCGCCGCGTTCGCGCCGTGACCCAGATTTGGTCGAAGTTTTGACAGTAACGAGGTCGGTGTAGGCAAATACTGTATCATGGTTGGGTCACTCGCAAACCTTGTGCGACCCGACGCGGGGGCGGATAACAACGACGATGTCGCCGAGTTGACGGTAACGGCGAACTCGGATCTTCCTCTCTGCATCGGTGAATTCGATACCCTGGCGGACGGTTTGGACTATGCGGCCCGTGGCGATACCGGGCTGAACTTTTACTCCGTACGCGGACATCTGACGCACGCAATCACCTACCGCGAAGTGCGCGTCCGAGCCATCGAACTGGCCCGGCGCTTCACGCGCGCCAAGCTGCCACGCGGTTCGCGCATGGCGATCATCGCGGAAACCGATCCCGAGTTCATGGTGTTCTTCTTTGCCTGCCAGTATGCGGGCATCATTCCCGTGGCCTTGCCCTACGTGATGAATCTGGGCGGTCATGACGCGTATGTCGTGCGCCTTCGCGGCATGTTGGCCAGCGCGAAGGCCGCAGCGGCGGTATCGTCCCCCGGACTGGTTCGCTATCTGCGCGAGGCCGCGGAAGGTCTCGATCTGCAGATGATCGGTACGCACCAGGATTTCTATGACCTGCCGAGCCTTGGAGGCGACGTGCGGCCGTTCGAAAAGGACGAGCTTTGCTACATCCAGTATTCCTCGGGCAGCACGCGGTCGCCTCAGGGCGTTGCCATTTCGCAGCGCTCGATCATGAGCAACTGCCGCCTAATCGGACAGAAGGGGCTGCAGCTTCGCACCGGCGATCGCGCGACCTCCTGGTTGCCGCTCTATCATGACATGGGCCTCGTCGGGTTCCTGCTGACGCCGGCCATGTCCCAGATCACGGTCGATTACATCGCGACCGTCGATTTTGCGCGCCGCCCGTTCCTTTGGCTCAAGACGTTGACCAAGAACAAGAGCACGATCTCCTTCAGCCCGACGTTCGGGTACGAGCTCTGTCTGCGACGGGCGGTCAACGGCGCCGCCAAGGAGATCGATCTGCAATCCTGGCGCGTTGCGGGAATCGGCGGTGAGATGGTACGCGCCGACATCCTCAAACGGTTCGCCGATACCTTCTCGGAACACGGTTTCGACGCCAAGGCGTTCCTGCCCAGCTACGGACTGGCCGAATCGACCCTGGCGGTCAGCTTTGCCTCCCTTGACGAAGGCATCAAGATCGACACGGTTCGACGGGACGAGTTGGCAATCAGCCATCGCGCGGTCAAGGCCAAGACTAACGGCGCGGTCGACACCACCACCACGCGGTCCTTCGTCGTCTGCGGTAAACCGTTGTCCGAGCATCTCGTCGAAATCCGCGATGAAATGGGCGAATTGCTGCCGGAGCGCAGCATCGGGCGAATCGTCATCAAGGGCCCGAGCGTGATGGACGGTTATTTCGAGAACGCCGAAGCCTCGCGCCGGGTTCTGCATGCGGATGGTTGGCTGGATACCGGCGACATGGGTTACATGGTCGACGGTGAAATCGTCATTACCGGGCGCAGCAAGGATCTCATCATCAGCAACGGCCGCAACATCTGGCCACAGGACATCGAATGGGCCGTCGAGAATCTCGAGGGTCTGAGACGCGGCGACGCGGCGGCGTTTTCGGTTGCCTGCGATGAAGGGCTGGAGCGCGTCGTGGTCGTATGTCAATGTCGGATGTCCGACCCGGACGAACGCACGAACCTCCGACGGGCCATCGCGACGGTGGTTCGCCAGACCGCGGGCGTTGATTGCGAAATCGTCCTGGCGCCGCACCGGAGTCTGCCTTTCACGTCGTCCGGCAAGCTTAGCCGTTCGTCTGCCCGGGCGGACTACCTTATGGGTGCCTATGACAGCAAGTCCGGGGTCGAATCTCGGATGGTGACCGAGCGTGTCGAGCGTCTGGCGGTCGGCGCGGATTAGCCGTCCCGACGCCATTTTTCTGAGCATCTGGGTATCTTACCGCCCCGCAACGCGGGGCCTGTCGTTTTGACCCGCTCCGTGGCATTGACCGGGGCGACCGGATTTGTCGGTGGGCATGTGCTGACGGCGCTCTTGTCTGCGGGTTGGCTCGTCAAGGCGCTGGTCCGCAACAAGGCAAAGCTGACCCAGACCGGCGAGCTGACGGCCATACAGGGCGATCTCGACGACGAGGAAGCTCTGGCGGCGCTTGTCGAGGGCGTCGAACTGGTGATCCATTGCGCCGGCCTGACCAGGGCCGTCTCGGAGCGGGACTTCTTCCAGGTCAATGTTGGCGGTACCGCGCGACTTGCCGCCGCGGCCGCCTCGGCCGCCGGGTCTCCGCGGTTGGTGCTGATGTCATCCCTTGCCGCAAGGGAGCCGAGGCTCTCCGCCTATGCGGCCAGCAAGCGCGGCGCAGAGACCGAACTGGAAAGGCTGGGTTCGTCGATCCGCTGGACTGCCTTGCGACCCCCGGCCGTCTACGGCCCCGGCGATCGGGATATTTTGTTGTATTTCAAGCAGTTCCGGTCCGGCTTTGCGTTCCTCCCCGGCCAGGCGACGCAGCGGCTTTCGCTGATCCATGCGAGTGACTTGGCAGACGCTGTGGTGGCTGCGGCCGATATAAATACCGGCGAAGAAAAGTTGGTCGAAGTACACGACGGCCACGAGGGCGGTTACGGCTGGGTGGAAATCGTGACCGTGGCGTCCGGCGTTTTCGACCGCCCGATTCGTCGCATACCCGTCCCACAACCTGTCATGCAGATGTTGGCAACGGGCATGCAGGCCGGCGGGCGCCTGCTCGGCAAGGCGCCGATCCTCAACCCGGGCAAGGTCCGCGAGCTCTACCACCCGGACTGGGTCTGCCACGGCAACCGGTTGTGCGAGTTGTCCGACTGGCGGCCCAGGATGGGCCTGGAGCAGGGGCTGGAGGAGACTTTGCGCTGGTACCGTGAGTTCGGAATGTTATAAGAAAATCCTGTGCTTGCGCCGGGCCCGCCGGCTTGATAGGGCTCCGGGCGCGGCGTTGAGGCCGCGGCCGACCGGTCAGGCTGGCATGGCCACGAATCAAGAACCTGCAACAGGGGGACGTATTCATGGAGGTCGATGAAAGGTCCGTCGTCGAGGAGATTGTCGGCCTCCTCAAGCCGTTCAACAAACAGGACCTGCCGCTTTCCGAAGAAACAAATATCACCAGCGACCTGGAGATCGATTCTGTCGCCGTCATGGACTTCGTCATGGAGCTGGAAGAGAAGTACGATATCTCGATCCCGGTCAACATGCTGTCCGAAGTTCAGACGATCGGTGAATTGGCAGGCGTGGTCCAGGACGTATTGAGGGCGAAGCAGTAGATGGATCTGTTCGACAAACATGCTGCCGTGCTGCAGCGGCACGGGGAAGTGACCGCCCTTGGCAGGGATCCGTTCGGCGTGTGTATGGATGAGATCCTCTCGCCGACCGAAGCCCTGATCCAAGGCAAGCGCGTCCTTCTACTGGGCACAAACAACTATCTCGGCCTGACGTTCGATCCCGCCTGCATCCAGGCGGCTCAGGGCGCGATTGCTTCGGACGGAACCGGCACGACTGGATCGCGGATCGCCAACGGGACCTACGCCCGGCACGTGCAGCTGGAAAAGGAAATCGCCGAATATCTTGATTGCTCGGAGGCGATGGTCTTTCCCACCGGCTTTCAGGCTAATCTTGGACTGCTCGCAGGCATGACCGGCCCGAAGGACATCATCCTCCTGGACGCCGATTGCCACGCCAGCATCTATGACGGCTGTGCGCTCAGTGGTGCGACCGTCATCCGGTTCCGGCACAACGATCCCGCGGATCTTGAAAAACGGCTGGCGCGAATCGGCGAAGACTGTTCCGGCGTCCTGATCGTGGTTGAAGGGATCTATTCGATGTTCGGCGACCAGGCGCCGCTCAAAGAGATCTGTGCCATCAAACGCAAGTACAACGCTTACCTGATGGTCGACGAGGCCCACTCGCTGGGTGTCCTGGGAGAAGGCGGCCGCGGACTGGTGGAGCAGGAGGGCTGCCAGGAAGACACCGATTTTATCGTCGGTACCTTCTCAAAAAGCCTGGGAGCCGTCGGCGGTTTCATTGCCTCCAGCCATCCCAAGTTCCACATCCTGCGGTACGCCAGCCGGCCCTACATGTTCACGGCGTCTGCCTCTCCGTCGAACGTCGCGTCTGTGCGGGCTGCGTTACGAAAACTGCGCGGCCAACCCGAACTCAAGGACCAAGTCTGGCAGAACGCCCGGCAGCTCTATGCCGGGCTATCCGAGCTTGGTTACGAGCTGTGCGCCGACGAGAGCGCCATCGTTGCCGTGCGCTGCCCGGACGAAGCCACTGCCATCTATATGTGGAACAAACTTCTGGAAACCGGCGTTTATGCAAACCTCGCCTTGCCGCCGGGGACGCCCAACAGCACCTGTCTGATCCGATGCAGCCTTTCTGCGGCGCATACGAAAGAACAGATCGACGAGGTGATTCGCGCGTTTGCCTCCGTGAGTTCGGAGCTCGACAGCTTCCGCGAGGAACGGCCTACGAAAGTGGCCAAAGGCTGAGTTCCACTCAGCGAATCGCCCCGCGGCGATGCAGCTTCCAGAACAGCACCGTGGACGCCAATATCGGGTGACGGCGCTGCCACGGCGTCAGCGTGATCTCAACGCCCGAATGCTGACGGATCTTCCAGCAGATATAGTCCGGGCCCCCGCTGAACGTGAATGCCGCCTTGATTAGGCGAAGGACCGAATAGAGCTTCCCGGCGAGCCGCCACCACGCCCATTTCAGGTTGGCCCTGATCCGAGACGTCGGCACCGTCTTTCCGACCGCGACGGTCACGGCGTCGTATCGGGCCTTGTCTGCCTCGTAGATCTCTTTTGATCGCCCCGGACGCTCGGTCCGCAACTCGGTCCGGTAGGTGAGGGCGAGACCCTCTGTCCACAATTGCTCGGACGTCCAGCCTTCCTTCAACACGGCGCTCGTTTCCCGGACAAACGTCTCGGCCGCACGCGCCACTGCTGCGACGACGCGCTCTTGAACGGTGGCGTCCCTGGCATGGAGCAACCGGCATGGCTGGCTGAAGCGGGCCCAGATGGCCGGCAGGACAGTTTGCCCGCGCGCTGCCGCCTCGAACTGGCTCAGCGCCAGGACTGCGACCTTCGCCCGAACGTCCATGTCGCCCAGCCGAGTCTGCCGGTAGTAGACATTCGGTGGGAACGCGGCGTTCAGCCAGCGCTTGATCCTGCTTTTGTGGAATGCCGCATAAGTGTCGACCAGCACGTAGAAATCCAGAATCTTGTTGTCGAGATCGCTGGTCCGCAGGCAGGAGCCGTAGAATAAAATGGCGGAAACGCCGGCTCCCCAGTCCTCGCACAGCGTTCGCGCCATGTGGGTGGCTTCAGGAGGCACCGGGGCCGACAGTTCGTCGGATATGATCGATGCCAGGGGGCGGCTTTCCGGCGCCATTTCCTATGCCCTCACAAAGCTTGCCTGGTACTCGTCCGTCAACACGACAGGCCGGTCCGGGTCCGGGTCGAACATCTGTCCATCAAGCGTAAACGGGCAGTCCATCCGGATCTCGATCCTGGATGCGCGCCTGCTGACATAGTCGTCGTTCGGCAGGCGGCGGCCTTTACCACCATAAAGCAGCGGCAAGATGGCCCTCAAGAGGCGGCGCGGGGGGTGCCGGACGGCGGTGAAACGAAGATGGCCGTCACCGTCTCCCCAAAAAGGGCGTGAACGCAGGATCATGCGCTCTAGAGTGGTGACGAGCAGCAGCAGATATTGCGTCTCGGGTTCTGCCGTCCCGTCGCTGGTCAGCGCAATGCCGTCGCCGCGAAAGATGGCGCCGTCGTTCGAAGCGCTGGCCGGTTTGCCGATCAGGACCCGCCCGATCATCAGCGCAGCCGCTGCCGCCGGACTGAGCCCCGTGCGGGCGATCGTCTCTCGGCAAGCCAGAATGGCGCGGGTCAGACCGGCGGAACCGAAGAACAGCCCGACCTGCGGTGGCACACCGGCGGCGCCTTCCATTCGGATCAGGTGTCGTGTCAGAACATGGCGCTGCACAGACCCATCCCGGTTCAGCGAGATCAGCCGCCGAAGCGCCGCGTCCGACCGGCCGCCCAGTCCTACGTCCGCGGCGATCATGTTTGTCAGGCCGCGCGGCAGGACCCCGATCAACGGCGGTTTGGAAAAGGGGCGGTGCTCGAATATCTCCGTCAGGGCGGCGATGACCGTACCGTCGCCGCCGTTGGGAACGACGATCCCGACATCGCGGGCGGCGAAGTCTTTGAGCGCGGCTGCGACGTCCGCTATTGACCCGATCTCGGCGTGGACGACGTCCGGGTCCCCGGCAACGGCGTCGCGGATGTCGGCATAACCGGTCTTGTTCCGGTGGCTCTCGGGGTTGGTGATGATGCCGATGCGGCTTCTCATGATGCCGTTGGCTCGCTCAACCAAGACAGCAGCCGGCCGTCCCGGCGTTTGGCCTGGGCCGCCTGCGCCAGGCGGACCAGATGAAACAGCAGCGAAAGTGCCGTCCACCACGCAACCGCAATGAGCCCCCAGTCGGGACGGCCCAGCGCGACGAAGACCGTCAACAGGATCAGATTCGGATTGCGGCGGGCCGTGATCAGACGGAACAGGGAATCGGTCCGGCGCCAGACGTGCTGTTCCATCTTGAAGAAGTGAATGAACAGGCCCTCAACGATCCGCTGCGCCACATAGCCCCCGATGATGATGGAAAGGACCCAGACAAAAGCGCTCTCGGACAGCGGCAGTCCCACATCCGGCAGGCCGTAAGCCCAGGCCGCATACCAGAATGGCGGGTGGATCAGGTCGATGCCGTGATCAAAGACGTTGCCAAAGCGGCTGGACGTCAACGTGACGCGCGCGAGCTTGCCGTCGACGGTATCCAGGAAACACATCAACCAGGCCGCGATCAGCCCGACCGTCCAGTGGCCGTCGGCGAACAGGAAGCAGACCGAGATTGTCAGCAACAGGCCGACGAAGGTGACCATATTGGGGGTCAACCGTAACGCAACGCACAGCTTGGTGGCCCAGAACGCGGGCCACGGCCATACATATTTCGTGACGATGTCGGTGACGCCTTTGTAGGTTCCCATGTAGCTGCGCCACTCCACATCTCGCCGGTTTTCCGGATTTAGTTCTAGAAGATATGGAGTTTCCCGCTTGCGCAGGGCGTGCCAGTAGTTGGCACCGAGCGTATTGACCGTGCGTATGTCGATGCCGTCGAGCACCGACCCGGTCGTTCCCTGTTCCAGCATGGTGCGAACCTGCGCCGCATCGCCGGCACGGACATGGGCTGCCACCGGCCGCGTGCCGTCCGGCCCAGGCCCCAGCAGCAGAAGCCCTACGGTCTTGGTAAGCGCCGCGATGATCGGCGCGTCGAGAACCATGTCGGATCGCACCAGGATGACGGTTCCGCTGTCGGGCAGATCCTCGCCGGCCTTGGCAACGCGACCGACGCCGGCACGGGCAAAAAGCCGCCGGATGCGGTCGTCTGCCGACAATCGCCATAACCTTGTGTCGCACTGGCCTACAAGGGCGAGCAGCGCCTGATTGTCCTGCGGCGCGTTATTCAATCCATTTGTCCTTGGAAAACGGGCAGATCTGCTGCGGTGGTCTTATAAGTCTCCGCAGCTGGGTTGTGTAGGCCCGAACATGGTCCGTCACGCCGTTCAGGCACCCTCGATTTGATACATCATGCCCTGTGCAACAAGGGCAAGGACCGCAGTCGGTACCCAGGCGGCAAGGATGGGGGGCAACAGCCCGGCTTCGCCCATGGCGAGGGCGAAACCGTCGAATATGAAAAAACAGAACCCCAGAGCGATACCCATGACGAGCATAGACAGAATACCGCGGTGCCGCTGGAAGCGATGGGCCAATGGGATCGGCAGCAGGATCATCAGGAGCACGACAGCCGGCGCGGCGAGTTTCTTGTGGAACCAGGTTTCATAGAGAAAGGGCGGACGCAGACCGAATCCTTCGTTCTCGACCGCCAGAATGACGTCCGGCAGCGGCATTTCCCGCGGATGAGTGATGGACGGCAGCAATCGGGTCGGACGAAACCGCGCTTCCCAGACGGCCTTTTCGATGAAGGTGGTTTCGTTGGTGGCGACATCCAGCAACGTCACGTCGAACAGGATCCAGTTCGCTGGGTCGGCACTCTGCGCCTCGATCCGGCGCAGGAGTTCCCCGCGGTCATTCCGCTCGAACACGAGGATGTTGCCGATCCGGCCGTCAGGGCGTTCCTCAATCGTGACCCGCAGCACGTTGTCGTCCTTGCGCATCCATCTTACGCCTTCGGAGATGCCCAGGGCACTCATGCCCTTGCCATACTCACCGATACCCCAGAGCCGGAGCGCGGCGACGGACTTGGGTATCAGGCCCTCATTGACGAACATCAGACCGGCGACCACCAGCAACGCAACCGGCACAAGTCCGATGAAGATGGCGAACTGCGATATGCCGAACGACCGAAGCGCTATGAGCTCGCTGTGACGGGTCAGTTGAGCCAAGGTCAGCAGTGCAGAAATCAGCACGCAAAACGGCGTCACCTGAGAGATGATCTCCGGCAGTCGAAGCAACGCATAGCGGAACAGGGCATTGGCGTCGCCGGAGGCCGCGTCGACGATCTCGTCGCCGTTCGCCATGACGTCGAGAATGCCGACGAACATGGTCACGCCCGCCGCGACAAGCAGAAAACGGCTCGCGAAGATGACGCTTAGATATCTGACCAGCGTAAACATCAGGCCGACCGCCGCCGTCGCGCGATCAAGACGGCGAACAAGTCGACAAGACCGCCGATACCGGCCGATATCCAGCCCAGCGGGTCCTGCCAGATCTTGAAGCAGGCGCGGTAGAACAGCCAAAGGCACCCGGCGACGAAGATACCCGTCGGGAGCCAGATTCCAAGCCACGGCGATATGTTGCCGAGCTCCGCGTGGGTCTGACCGAATTGCAGCACATCGTTGTAGATGACCAGCAGGATCAGACTGACGACCATGCCGTAGGAGCGCCGATCCCTGCCGCTGCCGAGCGCCATCGGAATGGCCAGGAAGGGTAGGAACATGATCGACAGCACGCGTACCAGGCGGCCATGAAACTCGGCTTTGACCAGCTCGACGGTGGCGCCTTTGGGTGGGTCGTCGAAGGCCGCCCACAGCTCATGGAATGTGAGTTCGCGTTCGTCGTTGCCGCGTCGCCGAAACCCTTGATTGGCTTTGCCGACCGGCGCCATGAACTGGTCGAAGGTCAGCACGTTGGTTTGGCTCCCATCGGGCGGAACAACCACCCGTATACCGTTGACCAAGGCCATGACCGGCCGCTGACCTTCCACCGTCTCGAGCATAGCCCCATCCCTGGCGGTCACCGCGACGGAGTTGCCATTCTCATCGACCTGGTAGATGAAGATTTCACGGAACGACTGACGCTCGGCCATGATTCTGCCGACCAGCACTGTCATATCGCCAATGTGGACAAAGGCACCGGCTTCGAGCCCCGCCGTCATCGACGTCTGGGTAACGAGGTTTATCAATGACCGGTAGGCGTAACGTCCCAGGGGCTGCAGATATCCTGAGATTAGAAACGCAATCACGGTAAGCACGATCGCGAGCCAGAATACGGGTCGCCAGGCCTGGTGCAGGCCAATGCCGGCGGCCCGGAAGACATCGAGTTCGTTGTCCCGGCTCATCCGGCTGAATGCCACCAGGATTCCCAGGAAGAATGCGACCGGCAGAGCCATGCCCATATAGTGGGGCACCAGATTGCTGAGCATCTGGAACAGAATGCTGAAGGCGCTCTCAGAATTGAAGGCGAGATCCAGCAGCCTCAGCATGCGTTCCATAAGCAGGATCAACAGCGCGATCACGAGCGTCGCCAGCATCGGTACGGCGATCTTTCGCAGGATGTACAGGTCGCTCGTGCGCATGGTTCCAGCCTTACGGGCCTAACGCGCGTTCCGGTTCGGATCTGTCACTGACCACCCCTCGTACGCCCGGCATCAAACATTCAGCCAGTGCTCGCGAAGATAACGGGCCATTGCTTCTACGCCCGGTTCGTCCAGGTTCACGGCCGAACCGAGATCGGGCTGTTTCGGCCACCCTGTATCGGAAAACGTCATTCCTTGAAACACCTGATCCTGTTCGTAGCGAGGAATGACGTGAAAATGGACATGCGGGTCCACCATCATGAGCATTAAGTAATTGATTTTATTGTATTTCCAGAGCTCGAACAGGGTGTGCTCTATGGCCTTGACTGCCTGCGGCATCTCCGCGGCGGCCGCGTCGCTGATGGCGGAGAATGCCTCGGCCTGCTCCGAACAGGCCAGGACCAGGGACCCCAAAGTCGCCTGCGCCGGACGCACCAGAACCACCCAGTGGTCATAAGCAGCCACAAGCGAGTTGGGATAGCCGAAGCGCGACATGGTGGCATTGGCTTCGCGTGCCATTGGCGTCCCCCGCATTTATGCTTTTTCGACGAATCCGCCCATCGTATAACGAATAGGCGAAATCACAATGCAATGAAACGGCACCAGGCGAGCCAGTATTACGTAGTTGTCGTAATCGTCTTGTCATCGAAACTCGCCGTCGGTATTGACGGTGTCGTCACAAGCATTGACTGAATTAGAGATCTTGCTGCCAGAACAGGGACGGGCATGCTTGAGGCAGGACCAAATTGTTCCGCAATAATCGGACGGACGTTGCTTGTATTGCTGCTGGCGCCGTTTTTCTTGTCGGCGTCGCATGCGAACGAGAACTGTCTTGACGACGGCGTTCTGGTCAGCGTCAAGGGTGTCCGCAGCGATGACGGGCTCGTGGCCGCTCTGATCTACGACAACAATCCGGACAATTTCCTGAAGAATGGCAGGAAACTGCACCGCGTCCGGCAGCCGGCGTCATCTGGATTGACGACCGTCTGTCTGCCGATGCCGGAACCTGGCGCCTATGCGATCGCGGTGTTTCACGACGAGAACGCCAACAAGCGGCTCGATCGCGGCTTTCTTGGCATTCCTTCCGAAGGGTACGGCTTCTCCAACAATCCCGGCTTCCGGTTCGGGGTTCCCGAGCTGCAAGAGGTGCTGATCGATCTGAAAGGCGGTCGGGTCGAGGTTCAGGTCGAGCTGACCTATCTGATCACCGAGTAGGTGCGGCGGATACCTGGGGTGTCAAACGCCGGCTCAGGTCCAACAGGTCTGCGGCAACGACGTCCCAATCCGAACTCGGCTCCAGATCGGTCGTCTGTCCTGGCCCATGTTCCTGCGGGCGCGGCAGAAAGGCTGTCCTGAGTCCTGTCGCTCGCGCGGCCACAAGGTCTTCGTTGTGCGCAGCGACCATCGCGACCTCCGCCGGTTCGAGGCCGAGCGCAGCGCAGGAGGCGAGGTAGACGGCCGGTTGAGGTTTGTAATCCTGGGCAATCTCCGCACCCAGGATCGCATCCCAGGGGAGATCGCCAAACTTGGCCAGCCTCGTCATCAGGGCGATCGAGCCGTTTGAGCAGCTGGCAATGATGAATCCCGACTTGAGCGCGGCCAAGCCCGGAACGCTGTCCGGCCAGGGCGGTAGCTTTTCCCACGCCCTGTTGAGTCTTGTCCGCCCGGCTTCGTCAAGAACGTCATCCAGGCCGAATTCGGCGAGTGTGGCCTCCAGATTTTCCCGGTGCAGGACGTCCAGCGGCACATAACCTCGGCCGCCGCTTCTGATCGCCTGCATGGCCGGTTGGTATTTCCCGCGCCATGAATCCGCGAAGGCTTCCGCGTCCACGTTCCGACCAAGCGCATCGAAGGTGACCGAGACTTCGCGGGAAACACCGGAACGCCAATCCACGACTGTTCCGAAGACGTCGAACAAAAGACCCTTGATCTCCATTCCGCTATCCCTTGTCTGGATCGTGCGCTACGCGCTCACGTGGTTCCTGTCTTCGCAAGACCGGATCAGGCGGCGATGGCGTAGGCGCGACCAGGCCTCTCGATGACCTTGCCCTTGGCCGCATCGTACATGCGGATGGTCATGCGGACGCCCCACGCTCCGTCCTTCCGTTCGATCTCGAACAGGTGGTAGGCCGCCTGGCGCTCGGGCCCGTGATCGGGCTCGACGCCCGAGGTGGATGGCACGCCGACGACCGGTACGGGGCCGCGGGGACCCTGAATCTGGACATCCTGCAGCTTGTGCAGGTGCCCATGCAGGACAAGCTCTGCCCCCGTCTTGGCCAGAATGCTCTCGAAAGCTTCAGCATCCATCAGGCTTTTTCGCCAGATCGTCTGATCGCGGCGCGGCGGGTGGTGAATCAGGACGATTCGGAAATGCCCTTCCTCGCCCAGTCGCGCCAGGGTCTCTTCCAACCGACCGCATTGCTCCTTGCCGAGCCGGCCACTGGCCATGAAGGGTGGCGTGGGCAGGGCGGTCGAGGTTCCGACCAGGGCGACCGGCCCGCGCATCCGGACGAAGGGAAAAGACCGGGGCGAGCTGGCGGCTATGGGGCGGCCGTCGACTTCGTCGGCCATATAGTCGGCCCAGCCGGCCCAGGACTGCGACCACGACATGGGCACGTAGGCGTCGTGATTGCCAGGAACCACGGTAACCCAGTCCGGCGCACCGAGCGTGCGGAGCCACGTCGTCGCGCGGCTGAACTCCTCGGCGAGGGAGATGTTCACGATGTCGCCTGTCAAAGCAACGTGATCGGGCTTCTGCGCTTTCAGGTCTTTGATTACGGCGTCCAGCACGTCCGGGCGATGGATCCTGTTTCGGCGGAGTTTCCAGGACAGGTAACCCGTGATGCGCTTGCTCAGCAGTTCCACGCCGGTGGCCGGCGGCAGGGGCAGATGGGGATCGGAGATGTGCGCAAGTCGAAACATGGAGGATACCCGGATCGTAGAGCCGCGACAGAAGCCCAGAAACATGATGGCAGGTCAAGCGGTTCCTCCTGCCGGGCCCGGTTCTGGGCGCTTGCTTTAGGCGGTTCGAGCCGTTATGAGGAACCTCAGTGGGGAGTGTGCGGCGAGCCGGGTCTCGCCGTTGGCGTAGCGGAGAATCTGCGCCATAGTTGCCGAAATTTGGGGTCTCAGGAACAGGTCGGTCCAGTCGTGAAAGCAATCATCCTCGGTGCGGGTCAAGGTAAGCGCCTTCTCCCGATGACGGCGGAAGTGCCAAAGGCGTTGCTTGAAGTCGGCGGCCGGACATTGCTGGGCTGGCAGGTGCGAGAACTTGTCGCCTGTGGCGTGCGCGATGTCGTTGTGGTGAGCGGATTCCAGGCCCCGAAGATCGAGGCGGAACTCGCCGTCCTTGCGGAACGCCATCCAACCTGCACATTCCGAGCCGTGCACAATCCCTTCTATACCGTCGCGGACAATCTCGCGAGCTGCTGGATGGTGCGCCACGAAATGGACTCGGAGTTCCTGTTATTGAATGGCGACACCCTGTTCGAGGCTTCGGTTCTGCGGGCGCTGCTTGGCAGCCCGGACGCGCCGATCACGTTGGCCGTCGACGAAAAGGCGCATTACGACGAAGACGACATGAAAATCAGTCGCCAGGGGACGCGACTGCTGGAAATCGGCAAGACCCTGCCGTCTGACATCGTCGACGGCGAATCGATCGGCATGCTGTATTTCCGGGGCGAGGGACCGGCCAGATTCGTTGATACGCTGGAAATCGCCATGCAGGACACGGCGGCCTTGCGCCAGTGGTATCTGTCCACCATCGGCGAGATGGCTAGGCACTACGACGTCCGGACTCAATTGATCGCCGGTTTCAAGTGGTGCGAGGTGGACTATCCGTTGGATCTCGAAAGAGCGCGGGACATGATCGCCACCGTCGCTGAAGGCGAAACACAAGCGGCAAAGACCGCGGAGGGCCGTTACGGCTCCTGAGTCCCCAAGATCCGTTCCACATGGTCTAGATCGTCGGGCTTGTCCACGTCGATGGCCGCTTCGGCGATCGCGAGGCGGACTATGTCGGCCCGGGCACCGATGCACCTGGACAGCCGCGCCAGGCCGTCCCTCAGTGTCAGCAAGCCGGTCAGATAGAGGAACAGGCTCGAGATACCCACCGCCCGCGCAATGTGCCAGGGCCGTTTGCGTTGCTCTTCGACCCGACGCCAAAACGTCACCGCCTGCATAGCGCGCGGCGTCATCAGGGCGAACAGATTGCATCCCGAGAACTGCCCGTCGCGGAACTTCAGATAGGTCCGTTTGGTGTCGGGGTACGCCTTCTGGATCACGTCCTTCGAAGCAACGCCGGCCACGACATCGGCGTCGCGATCGCTCAACCCCTCGATGAAAGTTTCGACGATATCGGGCGACAGCAGCGCATGATCGGCCGTGGTGACAAGAATGGGGAACCGTTGCCCAAGGGCGCCGACGGCTTTGGCCACGCTCTTGCTGGGCGTGTCGGCGGTCTCGGCCGTGATCAAGCGACCTTGTTCGGCGAGGATTTCCAACTGCGGGATCGCTTCGACCACGTCCGGGATCTCGATCGAAATGGCGATCCGGTCGATCACCTCACAGGACGCGAGTGCGGTGACGACGCGCACCAGCATCGGGGTACCGGCCACGGGAACGATGGCCTTGTGTTTGACGCCCTTGGTAATGGCCACCGGGTCGCCCGATGCGCGCGTTCCTGCCAGCACGATGGCGTCGTAGCGGGTCGCTGGTGGGGTTTCGATCATATCAGGGACCGCTCATAAATTCGGTAGGTCTTGTAGGCTTCCGCTCCCAGGGCCTCGATCATGCGACGCATGGGCCAGTTGTCTTCCAGAACCCAGGACAGCTCCACCTCCCGTGTGCCCTGACGCAGATGCTCCTGGCGAATGCGGTCGATGATGGCGAAGGCCAGCGCAGAACCCAGGAGTGTACCCTGGTGTTTGCGCCGGACGCCCATCAACGGCACGCGCGCCGTCGACTGCCTGCCGAGCTTCAAGCGCCACAGGAGTTTTGCCCAGCCGAACGGAAACAGCGAGCCATTGAGGTCGGCAATGGCTTCGTTGAGGTTCGGCAGGCTCACGATCATCGCAGCCGGCTCGCCTTTGACCTCGGCGATGCAGACGAGTTCTTCACGGATCAGCGGTTTCAAATTGGTGGCGACATGCTTGATCTCGCCGGACGAGAAGGGAACGAATCCCCAGTTCTCCGCCCAGGCGTCATTGAAGATATCCAGGATGATGCGGATGTCCCTGTCGTAGTTCGCCTTGCTTGCCGGCCGGAGAACGACGTCGGGAGTCGCCAGGGCCTTTTCAATCATCCGCCGTGGTCCTGCCGGCAGTTCGAGATCGGCGTGATAGCGGTAGGCGATGAGGTCCTTTGCCTTTTGGTAGCCAAGCGCTTCCAGCCGTTCGGCATAATAAGGACGGCTGTACGGCATCATCATCGTCGGTGGCAGATCGAATCCCGAGACCAGAAGACCGGACTCTTCGTTGATCGAAAGACTGAAGGGCCCGCGGATGCGTCGCATTCCTTTCTTCTTGAGCCAGTCTTCCGCCTCGGTGCACAGGGCCGCGAAGACGTCCGGATCGTCCTCGGCCTCCAGAAAACCGAAATGGCCGGTCGCATCTTGATGGCGGTCGAGATAAGCATGATTAACCTGCGCCGAGATCCGGCCGACGCAACGATCGCCGCGGGTCGCAATCCACAGGCTCGTCTCTGCGTTCTGAAAATAGGGGTTCTTCTTTGCGTTCAGATGACCCCGCCGTTCCAGAACCAGCGGCGGAATCCACGGACTGTCATTTGCATAGAGCGACCAGGGCAGGCGAATGAAGCGGTCCAGTGCCTGCGGCCCCTGCACTGGACTGATCTTGATCTCCGGCTGAACGGACTGGCCCATCTGGCGATCAACCGAGCCAGCGGCTCGAACGCCTTGGTTTGATTCTGCTCACGAAAACGCGGGCGCGACCGGCAAGGCCGGTGGGCAGGTACCGCTTGTCCACGGGTCGCAACTCCTGATCCAGCTCGTAGACCAACGGCACCGCCGTGGCGATCTTGAAACCGTGGATCTCTTCGTCGCTCAACCCTTCGATCAGTTTCACCAGGCCTCTGATGCTGGATGTGTGCGAAACGACCAGCGCTCGTTCGCCAGACCTGATTTGCGGCGCCAGGACCTCTCGCCAGTACGGTTCGACTCTCACCACCGTATCGCTGTGACTTTCGGACCGTGGCAGCTGCTCGGGCAGAAGGTCTGCATAGGTGGGATCATGTTCCGGTAGGCGCGGATCGTCGTCCGGCAACGCCGGCGGACGGGCGTGAAACTCCCGCCGCCAGCTGTAGACGAGGTTGGGGCCGAACTCGTCGATGGCAGCGGCGCGGTGCCGTCCCTGCAGGCTTCCATAATGCCGTTCGTTCAGGCGCCAGCTTTTGCTCACGGGCACCGCCGCCAGATCCATGCGCTGCGCGACGATATCCAGCGTATGGATGGCCCGGCGCAGGACGGAGGTGTGGCATCGGTCGAAATCCCATCCGCTGGCGGCAAGCGCATCGCCGGCGCGCTTGGCTTCCTGGACCCCCTGGCGACTGAGACCCACATCGGACCAGCCGGCAAATCGGTTCTGCCGGCTCCATTCGGTCTCGCCGTGCCGCATTAGAACAATCGAATGCATCGTCGGTCGTTTATACTCTGGACTCTTCGGTTTCTGCCGACGGCGCTATTTAGACCAGCTTTCCAAGGAAATCCACGACGCCGGCGATGGTCGCAGAACCTTGATAATGCTTTATCGCGGCCCTGGGGCTGTACTAGAAAGCGGCCATGCATGCCGAAGCAGTAGAGATTGACCGCGGACCGGCCCAGGCAGGCGCGCGCGTCTGGGTTCTGACCGATGACCGGCCGGGCCACACCACCCAGGTGGTGGGGCTGGCGGATGCCATCGGTCTTCCCTACGAGGTCAAACATCTGCGCTTCAACCTGCTGAATCGTATCAGCAACGGGCTGCTTGGAAGCAGCCTGATCAGCCTCGACAAGGCAAGTGCGGCGACGTTGGGGCCGCCCTGGCCCGATCTCGTTATCGCCATGGGGCGTCGCACGGCCCCCATCGTCCGGTGGATTGGCGCCCAGGCCGGCGGGCGGACCCGCTTGGTGCAGCTTGGTCGGAAGGGCGCCGACGTGGCGGATGCATTCGACCTCTCCATTACCTGCACGCATTTCAGACTGCCGCAGCACCCGCGACGGCTGGAAATTGCCGTACCCATCACCAAGGTCACGCCCGAAGGTCTCGTCGCCCAGGCGGAGGCCTGGCGGCATCTGCTCGGTGCGCGGCCCGGACCGCACATGGTGTTGTTGGTAGGCGGCACGACGGCACAGCATCGTCTCAATGTCAGGACGGCCCGGAGATTGATCGCCGACGTGCAGGCTTTCTCGAATGCGGTCGGCGGCAGCTTGTACGTCGTCACGAGCCGGCGAACCAGTCAGCGCGCGACGCAGGCGCTGCGCGACGGTCTTGGCGATAACGCCGTGCTTTACGCCTGGAGCGCGAACGACAAGGAGAACCCCTATCTGGGCTATCTGGCTCTTGCCGACATATTGGTGGTCACCGGTGAAAGCGAATCCATGCTTGCCGAAGCCGCCGTGGCCGGAAAGACACTCTTCGTCTATCCGCTTCCCGAACGAAAAAAGAAGCTGAAGCAAAGGGTTGGCAACCGGTTCTATCAGCTGGCGGGTGGGGAGGGGCCATTGGCCTTCGCCTGTCGTTGGGTGCTGGACCGATGCTGGATCCATGCGCCCCGTGAACTGGCCGACATGCACAAGGCGCTGTACAGCACCGGCGCGGCCAATCCGTTCGGGGTGCCGCTTGAAGACGCGGCCAGCGCCGGGCTGCACGACAGCGAAACGATCGTGTCGCGGGTTCAGCAGGTGCTGGAGGCCGATACGGCACCGCGTCTGCAACCACCGCAAGCCCCCTCGGTGCTGGCGCGCCTCGGATGGGTTTCCCATGACGGTACGCGGACATTCTGGGTCCAAGGCGAAGGCGTGGACGACTTTCTGGCGGCCCGCCCGCTGCTGGTCCGGCTGCGCGCGCGCTATCCCCGTGTGAAGCTCGTCCTGGTCTCGGAGAACGCGATCACACGCGACAGTCTGGGCAGGGAATTCCCCGATGCCATTGTCGTCGCGCCGCCGGCGGCTTTTTGGAGCAGTGCGCTTCGCATGGTGAAGCGCCTGAACCCTCGCCTGGTCATCCTGCTCGGGGCCCATCCGCCGGTGCGTCCGGCGGTCCTTCCCGCCGCCGCCGTGCGGCAAGTGCCGGTTGTGGTCGTGGGAGCCGAGCATGAATTCCGGGAGCCCCTCGATCGCATCGAGCGCGTTTTCGCAGGCCATGAGGATCCCGATGAGATCCTCGCTGAACTCGTTCCCATGCTGGCGCGTGATCTCAAGCTATTGCGCAGCCAAAGCGGAAACGGCCTGTTTGATCCCTACCGCTGGGGACTGGCCTTCCTGCACAGCGGTGCGGGGCGCCGGCTTGTCCGCGGCCGGTTCAAACGACTTGGCGATCTAGAGGAGCTCCGGCACGCGATCGGCGCCCCGGATACCATCCTATGCCTGGGCAACGGCCCGTCGTCGGAGGATCCGAGCCTTCGGGACCTGCCGTACGACAGCCTTTTCCGTGTGAATGACCGCTGGCTGAACCGGGGACAGCTCGACCGACCGGACATGGTCTTTACCGGGGACCAATCGGTCGTCGGTCGCATTTCGGATGTTGTCTTCGGATTTCAGGATCGCGCCGCTGAAGAGCGGATCAAGTTGCAGCGATGGCTTGGTCTCGCCGGTCGGCCGGTGCGGTTCACGACCGTCGCTGATCTGCCGACATTTCTCGACGACATGGAATTGCCGAATATCCCGACCAACGGCTCGACCATGCTGGCCACGGCGGTCGCCCTGCAGCCGAAGCGGTTGATCATCGCGGGCATCGACCTTTTTCAGCATCCTGACGGCAGCTATCCAGGCGACCCGCAGACACCAAACGCCTATACGCCGCGACATAGCAGGGATGTCGAAATTGCGATCGCGGCCCGCGCTCTTGAGTTATATCAAGGCGAAGTTACCATCGTCGGCGATGCTCTGCGCCGCGCGATCGACGCCCGACCGGATACGGACGGACCGGCGCGCCACAAGACAGGTGAAGAGGAGCCCCCGGGCTGAACGGGGGACCGGGTTGCAATAGGAAGGTTCGACAAGGAATGCAAACAACGCTCGAAAGCGCGACCGTGCTCGATGCGCTGACCTCCGCCATAGAAGCGGCGCCACTGAACACCGACCCGTGCGCGCACATCCGCATGGAGAACATCTTTGACCAGAACTACTACTTGCAGATGGTCGAACACCTTCCGGCCGAGGACCTCTATGACGAGCAGGTCCACAAGGACGCCCTGCTGCCCGACGGCCGCTACGCCAGACTGCGTTTCGAACTTGAAGAGGACAACATCGCCCGACTGAATGAGCCCGCCCGTTCATTCTGGCGCGGCTTTCTGAAGGACGCGCAAAACCCGGCAATCGAGCAGGCCTACCGGCAGAAATTTCGCTCTGCGCTGTCCAAACGGTTCGGCGCCGATCCATCCGCGTTCGAGACGGTCATGCGGCCGGTCCTGTTTCGCGATATCGGCGGTTACAAGATCTCAATTCATGCCGATAATCTGGACAAGGTGATCACCTCTCAGCTCTATCTGCCGCTTGGGGAAAACCAGGCCCATCTGGGCACGTCATTTCACCGCCGCCTGCCGGACAAGTCGTTCGAGAAAGTCAAGACGCTGCCCTTCACGCCGAACTCCGGCTATGCGTTTGCCGTCACCAACGACAGCTGGCACAGCGTCGAGCAGATGCGAGGCGACGATAAGCGTCGGGATAGTCTGATGATGATCTGGTACCTGAAGGATAAGCCTTCGAAACTTCAGAAGATCGTGTCCCGCGTCATGGGCGGCAGCTGAAACCGGTCCGGCCTACACAACGACGGCGAATCGACATGCCCAAGAAAAAGAAGAAGCCTCTGCTGCCCGAACTGACCCTGTCCCGAGTCGCGTTCTGGCGCCGGCCAAGTCCGGATCGCGCCTACTCGATCCTGCAGCGGGTTTCCGACAACGACTTAATGATGGAACCCTATCCGCATCTGGTCATCCACGACGCCTTGCCGCCGGACCTTTATGCGGCGCTGGAGGCCAGCTATCCGTCGCAGGAATCGATTCTGCGGGGCGCCAAGGCCGCTCCGAACTCGCGCATCGATCTGAACGCTCGTCATATCCTTTGGAATCCGTCGGTGGATCGGACCTGGAGGGCGTTTGCCTCCTACCACACGTCCGGCCTGTTTCTGCAGGAACTCGTCGAGCGGTTCGGCTCGGTGTTCGACGCGACCCATCCCGAGTTTGAAAGCCAGATCGGCAGGCCGCTCGACCGCTGCCGGGCGCGGGTCCGGAAGACGTCGCTGTTCGGCGAGGTCGAGACCGACTGCAACGTGGGTATCAACACGCCCAGCACCCAGTCGACGCGCGTCCGCGGACCGCATGTCGACAATCCGAAGGAGCTGTATGCGGCGTTGATGTATTTTCGCCATCCCGATGACCGATCGGAGGGTGGGGCGTTGGAACTGTACCGCAGCAACCCCTCGACCCTGAGTTTCCATGGTCTTGCGGAGGTCCGCGACGAACTGGTGGAGAAGGTTGCGAGCGTCGAATACAGGGCCAATACGATGGTCCTGTTGTTCAACAGCCGCGAATCGATCCATGGCGTCAGCGCGCGGTCACCGTCGCCGCTGCCGCGGCGGCTCGTCAATATCATTGGCGAAACGCGGCGTCGGATGTTTGCTCTTTCGCCGCTTGACGAAATGGTATCGGAACCGCGAAAAGCAGCCTGACACAACCGGTACACCCGGCAGGCATCGACGATAGAGAGGTAAGGGGACATCTGTGGCCAAGGGTGAGTTTGCAACCACGTTTAGCGACCGGAAGCTGCCTTACTTATTCTTCGCCGGATGGCACCGGGACCCGGGCACACGGCCGGCACCGGAGTGTATTCGGTTGGACGTGGAGCCGGGCGCGGTCCCCAGTGGCAAACCGCCTGTGCGGATCTTCGTCGGTACGGAGTCGGCCCAGTATCGCGCCGAACGGATCCTGGTCTGGTCGGTCAAAAAGGTGCGCGATCCTTCGCGGGTTTATGAGATCTATCTCATGAAAAACCTCGAAGGGTTCGACCGACGAAGCTGGAAGACGGGTTTCACCTGCTATCGCTTCGCCATCCCCTATCTGGCCGGCAAAAGCGGTCGTGCCATCTACAACGATGTCGACCAGATATATCTGTCGGATCCGGCTGAACTGTTTGACATGGATATGGGGCCGCACGGCTATCTCTGCCTGACCCGGCAGGAAACCTCAGTCATGCTGATCGACTGCGAAAAGATGGCAACGATCTGGCACTACCAGGATGCCCAGACAAAGAAGAAAAAGCACTTTCGCGAAGCCGCCCGTGCGGTGCCCGATTGCTGGGGCGTGATGCCTCCGGAATGGAACGCCAGGGACAGTGAGTACACGCCGGGCCAGTCCAAGCTGCTGCATTTCACCACGCTGCAGACCCAGCCCTGGCAGCCATTTCCAGAGCAGCTCAAATACCGTCCGCACAAGGACGCCGAGCTGTGGGATGGCCTGGAACGGGAAGCCGATGCGGCCGGCTTCACCTTGTTTTCGCAGGACCGGACCTCCCAACGGTTCCAGGATATCCTGGCGCAGTATGCGACGATGCACGACGAGGGGGCGCCGGACGAGGGTCTCGGCCCGCAACAAACGTTCGACGGTCACTCGTTGCCACGTCACGTGGAGCGCATAAAAGGGCTCGTGGAAGCGACCGGCGCCCAGACCGTGTTGGACTATGGTTCCGGCAAGGCGACGTATTACAAGGATATCGCCAACGAACCGCCCGGCAGCCGTTACAAGACGCATCCGGCTTGGGGGAATCCCAGGGTAACGTGCTACGACCCGGGCTACGCCCCCTTTGCCGACCTGCCCCAGGGCAAGTTCGACGGTGTTATCTCTACGGACGTCCTCGAACACATTCCCGAAGAGGATATTCCCTGGGTATTGCACCGACTGTTCCGTTTTGCAGACAAGTTCGTCTATGGCGTGGCCGCTTGTTACCCGGCACGGAAATTCCTGCCAAATGGAGAGAACGCCCACTGCACGGTTCACGATCCCGATTGGTGGGCCGGTCAGTTCCGCCGCGTTTCGAAGTGTTATCCCGGCGTTCGCTGGATGCTGTTCTGCAAACAGAAGACCATGTTCCGCAAGTGGAGCACGACTTTCACCGGGCCCGACCTCCACTAACAGACCGGACTTTCCGCACCGATATCAGACCGGCCGTGTCGAAGGCGCCGCTATAACGTCCGTTGCGACACGGCATGCCTGCAGCAGTTCGCCCGACAGGGACGTCTTGCCAACGGCCCTCGCCAAGGCCAGGCCGCCGACGCAGAGGGCGGCAACCGCGATTGCCCTTTCTCGGCGGTAGTCGGCCTGGTCTGGCAATTGTCCGGCAATTTCGGCCAGCAGGGCCTGGATCGTTTCGGCAAATTGGGACTGTACGGCAGGTCCCGAGCGCGCGATATCTGCGCTGAGCGGCGCCATGAGACAACCCGTCTCTTCCCGGTCGCGGTGTAGTTCGGAGAGATATTCCATGACGACCCGGTGCAGCCAGTCGTCTGGCCGGTGCTGGTTGCCGTCTTCGAAGCGCTTCAGGTGACGGGTAAAGACGGCGTCGCACACCACCTCGGAAAAGAGATCTTCTTTGGATTTGAAGTGAGCGTAAAACCCGCCTCTGGTCAGGCCGGCGTCGGCCATGATCGTGTCGATCCCAACGCCTTGATAGCCATGTTCCTTGAACAGTCGGCGCGCGCTTTCCAGGATGCGGGCATGCGTGCGATGTTTGTGTTCAGGGGGGTAGCTCATGGCGGGACGCTCCTCCGGGCAGGCCGACTCTTTCTATACCATCAGAGGTCGACGGCCGCGCCGTCGCATTTCCGTTCCTGACCCGGAACGGTCCTGAGAGGATGACCCGACGGGCGATGGCGTCGTGGGCGGGTCGATGGGTTGAGGCGAGGGAAATTGCGTTGATTTCGTCGCCTAGTAGACGCGTCCGACATTGTCGTGGATTTAGGGCACTTCCGGTTGTTTGACGGATTATTTACTGCGCCTATCAAGCATGTTTTAACCCTTTGCAAACTATATTTTCGCGAAACGAGTGGATCCTTACGGGGCCAGCGTTTTCGTTCGTGGTGGTTATGGTCGTCTGGACACCTTTGCCACATGTCGAGGCGGTTGCTGAGTGGACTGATTTCTGTCCGCAGGTGGGAGGACTGGATGCATCGGATTGCTGCTAGCCATGCACCGGCCTTGCTCTGCACCTGTGGTTGGGGCACGCTAACCTGAAGGGGGGAGCGCTACGGTGCCGGAACGTAGGTCGGCAGAGCATCAGGGTGTAGTCTCGGCGATCGTCGAGCAGGTCAAGTACTGGTTCCGCGAGCGCGAGTTGCTGCTCAGGGCCGACGGTCGCGTTCATTTTCTCCGCCTGACAACATCGCTGCAGGTCGCATTCGTTTGCGTCCTGATGGGCGTCGGTGTCTGGGGACTTGCCGCGACCGCCACCGCGGTCTTCCAGAGCACGGTCCTTGATGAAAAATCCGGAGAGATCGACGAAGCCAAGCTGGCCTTTAACGCCTTGCGCGAAGACCTGGTCAATTATCAAGCGCAGATCGCGGAGCTGACCCAGCGGATGGCGGTCGAGGACGGCAAGCCGGCCAAGGGCGACGGAAAGTCCGCGGACGGGACCGGCGCCGAACCAACCGTAACGGACACCGAGAAGCTCGCCCGTCTCAGCGACCGGCTGGAATCCTCATTAAGGAAGCTGTCGACAGACGTCGACCTTTCCGAAGCGGAACGCGATCGTATCATCCAGTCGCGAGACATGCTGCGCAAGCGCGTGGTCGCGCTGAACAGCGAACTCGAGGTCGCCCGCGAACAACGGACGCAACTGCAGCGGCGCTTGACCAATCTGCGCGGCCAACTTGAGGACGAAGAGTTTGCCCACCGGCGCGCGTCGGGTCAGGTCGAGAAACTGCAGACCGAGTTGACGGAAGTTCGCGGCACTTTGAGCAAGTCCGACAAGGAGGGCCGCCGGCTCTCCCAAAATGTTGCCAAGCTCAGCGAAGAACTCGATACCGCGCGGCGGGATCAGGCCAACGTCGTGAGCCAGCGCGAGGGACTTCGCGAGCGACTCGCCGTTGCGCACCGGGATCTGAACGAGACCCGGCAGCGTGCCAAGGACCTGGAGTTCAAGTTTAAAAGCGTGGTCAGAGACCTGGCCAAGGTTGATGTTCGCCGCGAGCATGCGGTCGAAGGCCGGTCGCCGACCGATGTGATCGACGACGAGATTGCGGCGATCCTGGGCGAACTCAGCTCCTCCCGCCGACGCGTGCGAGAAGTCGAAGACTCCATGCAGTCGGTCTTGGCTGGTTTGGTGGCCGTGACCGGTGATCCGGACACACCCGAACGTCGCCGCATCGATCCCGCGGTCCGGGCCCGCACGCTTCTCAAGGAGCTTGAGGATATCCATCAAGGACAGGCGGCAGCCCTACAGAGCCTGGGTGACCGAACCGGCGGCAATATCGACGAAGCCGAACAGATCCTGGCTATGACCGGCCTGAACGTGGATGACCTGCTGGCACAGATCGGCATGCCGAGCGGTCTCGGTGGCCCGCTGGAGCTTGCCGACAGCGACGAACCGAGCCTGGGTAATACGGTCTATGCCCTGCATGCCCAAGTTGGGCGCTGGGAAGCGATCCGCCAGGCGTTACGCTGTATTCCGCTGATCTCGCCGGTCGATTTCTATCACGTGGCCAGCGGCTACGGAAAACGACGCGACCCGTTCACGAACCAGCTTGCCATGCACCGGGGAATCGATCTGGCCGGCTGGCCCGGCTCGCCGGTGTGGGCTGCCGCGCCTGGCACGGTTACCCGGGCCGGCCGGTGGGGCCGCTACGGCTTGATGGTTGAAATCGACCATGGTTGTGGCATCAAGACGCGCTATGGCCATCTGAAGAAAGTCCTGGTTAAACGCGGGCAGACGATCGGCCATCGCGAGAAGGTCGGTCTACTGGGCAGCACCGGTCGCAGCACCGGCCCGCACGTCCACTACGAAGTCCACTACAACAACAAACACCTTGACCCGTCCAAATTCATCAAGGCTGGCTACCATGTTTTCAAAGGCTGACAAGTCCACGACTCAGACGACCCGGCCGGCAGAAAAGCCGTCCGCTCCCTCCATCATCAGCGCAACGCTGCACGTCATAGGCAACCTCGTCAGCCAAGGCGACATCCAGCTGGACGGCACCGTTGATGGGGATGTCAAGTCCAAACGCCTGACGATTGGCGAAACCGCCGTGATCAACGGATCGATTGCCGGCGACTTCATCAGGGTGTCCGGAACGATCAATGGCGAGATCACGGGCAAGACGGTGGAGTTGACGCAGACGGCTCGCGTCACCGGTGACATCATCCACGAAAGCCTGTCCATCGACGCTGGCGCCTTCGTTCAGGGCCTATGCAAGCGCGTCGAGTCCCAGCGGCTCGAGCTGGCGGCAACGGCGCCGAAGGCGCTGGAGTCCGGCAGCGGCAAGCCGAAGCTGGCCGTTACCGACGGCGGCGATAACAAACAGGAGAAGAAGGCGGCCGTTTGACCGGCGGTCGCCAGCGGCGTCTCCGAGGTCGTTTCGGCCCGCCTCCGCCGCGGGCCGACTATTCTTGCAGCAGGTCCAATGCCCGCCTGAACATTGGCGGATCCACATTACCGCCCGTGCACACCGCAACGACGGTCTTGCCCGCCAGGCCGTTCGACGGATCCATTGCCGCGGCCATGGCGACGGCGCCGCCGGGTTCTGCGACGATGTTCAGGTGATGGAATGCCAGCGCCATCGCGCCCAGCGCCTGCTCGTCGCTGACCGTCATTCCGCCAGTTAGCCGCCGTCGATTGATCGCAAACGTCAGCGCGCCGGGACTGGGGGACAGTAGGGCATCGCAGATCGAACGGGCTTCCGGTCTGTTGGTTTCGCGGTGACCGCTCTCCAGCGAGCGTCGCGTATCGTCGAATTCCTCCGGTTCCACGGCGTAGAGTGGAACGGTCTCCCAGTCGGCGCCCAGGCCGATGCCCACGCCGGAGATCAGGCCGCCGCCGCCGCAGCAGACCAGGACGGCGTCGGGACGGACCGACAGAGCGTCGCACTGTTCCACGATCTCCAGCCCGATCGAGCCCTGGCCGGCGATCGTCAGCGGATGATCGTAGGGCGGCACGATTGGCGCCTGTCGTTCGCGGGCGATTTCGGCGGCTGTTTCTTCCCGGCTTTCCGTATAGCGATCGTAAACCACCACCTCGGCGCCATAGGCTCGCGTGTTCGCCAGTTTGGTCTTCGGTGCATCCTCCGGCATGACGATCGTTGCCCGAACGCCGAGCGCGGCTGCCGCGGCTGCTACGCCCTGGGCATGGTTGCCCGAGGAATAGGCGACAACCTCGGCCGGCCGGGGCGTCATGGCCGCGATGTTGTTGTAGGCCCCGCGATACTTGAAAGAGCCCGTTTTCTGAAGGTTCTCTGCCTTGACCAGCAGCCGGCAACCGGCAGCCTCGTTCATGAGCGCGGATTCCAGCAGGGGGGTCAGGACAGCCCGTCCCTCGAGCCTCTGGCGCGCCTGGAGAACGTCCTCGAATGCCGGAGGCTCCAGTTCCCCTGCCACGGTCCTTGGGGCCCCTCTCAGGCCCCGAGAAGGCCCGGAAGATCCGACAGGGTCCGGATCTCTGCCTTGGGGCTCCCGGGCAGGCGCTCGGGAGCCTGGCCGAACCTGTTTACCCAGACGGCCTGGAAGCCGAAATGGGCCGCCCCGCAGACGTCCCAGGCGTTTGAGGACATGAAGGCGATGGCAGCGGCCGGCGCACCCAGGCCGTCCACCGCCATCTGGTATGTCCGCCGGTCCGGTTTGAAGATCCCTACGTCGGCGACGGAATAGATGGCGTCGAGGCTGTCTTGGATGCCGGCGCCCGTGGCGGCGCTATCCAGCATCTGCGGCGATCCGTTGGACAGTATGGCCGTTTTGAGGCCGGCGTCCCGCAGCGCCGACAGCACCATTGGGACCTCCTGATAGGCGTCCAGTTCGCGATAGATATCCATGAGCCGCGTGCGAAGGGCAGGGTCGTCGATCCCGCAGGTCTCCAGCGCATAGTCCAGCCCGTCGCCGGTGATTTGCCAGAAATCCTGGTAGGCGCCCATCAGGCTGCGTAGCCAGGTGTATTCGAGCTGTTTCTGTCGCCAGAGCGCCGACAGGCGATCGGCCTGATTCCCGAGATCGTCGCGGCAGCGTGCGGCCGCTGCGTGGACATCGAATAAAGTGCCGTAGGCGTCGAAGACGCAGGCGCTGATACCGGTTAGCACGTCACCCCGCAGGCAGTTCCGTTGGGTGTCCCGAGCTCCGGATCCTCCCGCAGGGAGAAGGCAAGCTTTCCGCCAGAAGCGCGTTGCCGGTACACCGTCAGGTTTTCTACTACCCGCTGAACATAGTTGCGCGTCTCGTAAATTGGAATGGACTCGATCCAGTCGACGGCGTCCTCCAGGGACTGGCGGGGATCGCCGTTCTGCTTCAGCCATCGGTTTGCGCGGTAGGGTCCCGCATTGTAGGCCGCCAGCGCCAGAGGCAAGGACCGGTCATATTGGTCCAGGAGGTGGCTCAGATACGCTCGACCGATCTTGAGATTGTAGTCCGGGTCCGCAGTCAGCTTTTCCCGGGAGTATCGGATGTTGAGCCTGCGGGCGACCAGCCGTGCGGTCGCCGGCATCACCTGCATCAAACCCCGGGCGCCGGCGCTGCTTTTCGCCTGTGTGTCGAAGGCGCTCTCCTGCCGCACGACGGCCAGGACCAGGGCCGGCTCCGGTTCGCCGCCGTCGGCCACCGGTAGCCACGGATATCCCGACTGTGCCAGCACGTAGCCTGATCGCAGGGCTTCCTTGGCGATCTTGACCGCCTCGTCGTTGCGCCCGACTTCCCGGGCCAGCTTCGCAGCCAAGACCCAGTCCTTGCCGGTCCTTGCAACCCGCGCCAGGTGTTTCAGCAGCGGGTCCATCAACTCGCGGCCATCGGCCTTGTGCATCAACCGTATAGCCTGGACGACCTCGTTGGCGTCGAAGGCCTGAGTCTGCGGCGCGGTCGGGGCCGGCTCCAGCGGCACTTTGGGGCGTTCGTCGGCCGCCAGGTGCGTCGCGGCGATCTGACCGTAGAATGTCGTCACATGGTGCGCGGCCTTGCGGAACCATGCATTGGCGCGCCGTTCATTACCCGCCGCCAGTAAGGCGCGTCCCGCCCAATAGGCGCCCCGGGCCTTGCTGACCGGGAACTTGACCTGGTGGTACATGTTGGTGAAGTGGTCCAGCGCCACGTCCGGCACCTCCAGATAGCGGAGCGCAAGCCACCCGGACAGCCACTCGGCCTGCGCGAAGCCCAAGCCGGCGGTCTGCCTATGGGCGGCCGCAAGTTTGTAGGCCGCCGACGGGTTGCCATCCTTCAGCGCGCGGCGGGCCAGGATCCCTCGTTCTCGCCACCACAGATCCGGACGCACGAGGTCGGCCGGCAGATCCTCCAGCAACTCGACCGCTCTGTCGTCGAAACCCTTACGGCGGCGCCAGCGCAGACGCTCGTAAATCAGACCGGGATCGTCCCGCATCTCCTCGGGCACCCGGGCGATCGCAGGATCGACTCCACCACGATAGCGGCGTAGCGCGATTCTTGCCTCTGCCAGGAACCGGTCGTTCTTCTTCACGCGGCGCGCCTGACGCAGGCCGGCTCCGAGGTTGCCTTCCCACAGCAGGCGATCCAAGCGGTCCAGATGGGTCTGATAGGTCAACAGCTTGCGGAACCGCTTGCGGAAGCTCACTTCGATTCGGCGCGGCATGTTCATGGTGACCCACGCATTACGCACGAGCTCGGGAACCTCGCTCTTGCGTCCAGCGGCAATCAGCGCTTCGGCGTAGCGGTAGACACCCCGGCCGGTCAAAGGTGGATTGGCCTTGAACCAGGACAGCACGCGATCACGCGGGGTGGCATCGCCGAGGACGTCCTCTGCGCGCCGCCGCAGCGTGCCCTGTTGCGGCCAGTCGGGGTTCTCTTCGATGAAACGGGCAACGTCTTTGAAGCGCGGATCCGAACCGGGTGCGGTGTACCACAACCAACGAACCGCCTTGGCGCCGAGCGAGTCGGGGAGGCGATCGGCCCGGGCCATGGCCGACTGCCACTTCAAGGCGCGGACCGCCGACAACGCGGCACGCAGCGTTTTTACCTCGTCGGCCGACGCGGCGGCGGGCGCCTGGGTAGTCGATGCCAATTGGGTCGTCGCGGCAACGACGGCCACAGCGGCGATCCCCCTCAATCTGCGCATTCGTTCTATCCGGTGCCCGTTTTGTCTAATCCCAACCGGCCTTTGGCCTGTCGGGCCGGTGGACTGTAGACGCCCAATTTGCCTCTCGGCAACCGATTGGACCATAAAGGATTTGTGACTGTCCATCGACCCGGCGCTTCGACCACGAGGTGCCTGGTTTCCGGACACCCAAGGGTCTGAAAGTACGGTTTCGGAATAATTAATGTCGAGGTCGGAATTGGTCCGTCGCAAGCCGGGTTTCCTCGTCCGGATCCCGTGCTTGAGCCAATGCGCGTCGCTTGTCGGGCCTTCTGCGACCCGGTATAACGCCAGAACCGCGGTTAATGCGGACGTCAGGGAGTAAACCCCATGTTCAAGGGATCGATCACGGCGCTGATCACACCGTTCAAGAACGGCTCGATCGACGAGACCGCGTTCCAGGAATTTGTCCAGTGGCAAATCGACGAAGGCTCTCATGGTGTCGTCCCGGTGGGGACGACCGGTGAATCACCGACCCTGAATCATGCAGAACACAAACGCGTGGTGGAATTGTGCGTCGAGGTGGCCAAGGGCAAGGTCTACGTGATTGCCGGTTCTGGATCGAACTCGACGGCCGAGGCGGTCGAATTGACCCAGCATGCCAAGGACGCCGGAGCCGACGCTGCGCTGATCGTGACACCCTACTACAACAAGCCGACACAGGACGGCCTGTACGCACACTACAAGACCATTGCGGAAACCGTTGATATCCCGATCATAATCTACAACATCCCGGGACGATGCGTGGTCGACATGTCGGTCGAGACGATGAGCCGGCTGGCAGAGGATTGTCCCAACATTGTCGGCGTCAAGGATGCGACGGCGGATCTTGCACGACCGCTTGCGACCCGGCTGGCGATCGGCGAGGATTTTTGCCAGCTTTCCGGCGAAGACGCGACCGTGGCCGCTTTCCTGGCCCAGGGCGGGCATGGCTGCATCTCGGTTTCGTCTAACATCGCACCGCGTCTCTGCTCGCAGCTCCACGAGGCGTGGCAGCAGGGCGCCATGGAGACGTTCGGACAGATCCGCGACAGGTTGATGCCAGTTCACGAGGCCCTGTTCTGTGAAAGTTCGCCGGGGCCGGTCAAATACGGCGCCAACCTGTTGGGCAAGTGCGAGCCCCACACGCGCATGCCGCTGGCGCCGATCGCCGAGGCATCGAAAGCAAAGGTGCGCGCCGCCATGGAGAGCGCTCAGCTTCTCTAGGCGCTGAGATCATCATAGATGGGGACCAAGGCGTCGGGACAGACGGTCGCCAAAAACAGGCGCGCCCGCTTCAACTATGCCATCGAAGACACGATGGAATGCGGCCTCGTGCTGACCGGCACCGAGGTCAAGGCGATGCGCGCAGGCAAGGTCAATCTTTCGGATGCCTATGTGGGTCCCAAGGACGGCGAACTCTATCTGTTGAACGCCCATGTGGGCGAATACAAGAACGCCGGGCGACATCAGCACGAGCCGAAGCGCCCGCGCAAAGTATTGGTGCATCGCCGTGAGCGGGACCGTCTGATCGGCTCCGCCAAGCGGGAAGGTATGACGCTCGTGCCGCTGGCGATCTATTTCAACAGCCGTGGCATTGCCAAACTGTCGATCGGGCTCGGCAAGGGTAAAAAGACGGTCGACAAGCGTCAGGATATCGCAGAGCGGGACTGGAAGCGCCGGCAGGCGAGGACGCTCAAGGAGCGCGGCTAACCCTCCATCGCGGCCCGGTCGCCCGGGATGCCGTGTCTGGCTGGTGGAACCCGCGCCAGCTCATCGAGCCTATCGATGATTTGTGCAAAGGCCGAGCGAAACATCTCCGTCGTCAGCCTGCCTGTATTCGTGTTGTAGCGGGAACAGTGATAGCTGTCTGCGAGGAGCGGGAGGCCGTCTGGTAGGTCATGCTGCGCCCCATGGGCGAACTTGTAGCCGCTTTGTTTCAAGCCCAGACATTTGAGTACCGCGTTGTGGGCGATGGCACCCAGCGCCAGCACCACCCGCAGATTGGCCATTGCGTCCATCTCGTCCCTCAGAAAGGCCAGGCATGTGCTGATCTCGACACCCGTCGGCTTGTTCTGGGGCGGCACACAACGAACCGCATTGGTTATCCGGCAATTGACCAACTCGAGCCCGTCATCGGGTCGCCGATCGAATGTCCCGCGTGACAGCCCGAAATGGGCGAGGGTGCCGTACAGGAGGTCTCCGGCATAATCGCCGGTGAATGGCCGGCCGGTGGCGTTGGCGCCGGTGACACCGGGTGCCAGACCGACGATCAGCAGCCGTGCATCCAGACTGCCGAAACTGGGGACGGGCGCGTTGTGCCAGGAAGGCTGGGCCGAGCGGTTCGATTCGCGATAGGTCACGAGGCGCGGACAGAGGCCGCAGTCCCTGTCTGGCGACGTCGGGTTGCCGGTTGTCATGCTTGAAAGACTAGACGATTCCATGGCGCCGCGCGTGAATTTCGCAGCGCCCGGTCGGCCGCGCTACAGACGCTCGACGATCGCTTCGCCGTAGTCTTCTTCAAAACTCTCGGGTTCGGGCTCCGGCTCCGGCCGCTGCTGGGCGGGCGGACGCGTCTGCTCGTGGTAGTGCCGGGCGATTTCCCGCGACAGATCCACCAGTTCGATGAAACTGTCGGCCTGGCGCCGGAGTTCGTCGGCGATCATCGGCGGCGAAGATTTAATGGTGCTGACGACCGATACCCGCACGCCACGCCGCTGCACGGCTTCCACCAAACGCCGGAAATCGCCGTCGCCGGAGAACAGCACGACATGGTCCAGATGTTCGGCCATGTCGAGGACATCGATCGCCAGTTCGATGTCCATGTTGCCCTTGATTTTCCGCCGGCCGGCTGAGTCCGTGTATTCCTTCGTGGGTTTGGTGACCATCGTGTAGCCGTTGTAGTCCAGCCAGTCGACGAGCGGCCGGATAGGCGAGTATTCCTGCTCCTCGTACATGGCAGTATAGTAGAACGACCTAATTAAATGACCTTCGCGTTTGAATACTTCCAGCAACTTCTTGTAGTCGATGTCGAAACCCAGCGTCTTGGCCGCCGCGTAAAGGTTCGCGCCGTCGATAAACAGTCCGATCTTCTCCTGTGGGTAGAAACCCATTGTCATAATCGCGCCACCCTTCAATGTAAGATTTCTGAAATTCGTCCTACGGCCTTCAATTAGTGGAATAGTAAGGCCGCCGGTCCCATAGATTAGGTAGTCCGTCCTGCGGGACACTGCAAGACCCGTGGTACGACCACTCGTCAGGTTGTATCCGCGACGCCCTGACCCTCAAGAAGCGGGAGTCCGGGCATGGGTTTCCCTTGCAGCGGGCCGGTCTGGTCCATATATTCCCGGCGCATTTGTCCGGAAAAGTGTAAGCTGGAGTTCTTCATCTATGGCACGTGTTACTGTCGAGGACTGCGTTGAGCGAATTCCCAATCGCTTTGACTTGGTAATGGTGGCTGCTCAGCGCAGCCGGGACGTCTCTGCGGGCGCCCAGATCACGGTTGAGCGGGACAACGACAAAAACCCTGTTGTTGCGTTGCGGGAGATCGCCGACGAGACGATCGACGTCGAGCAGGTCAAGGAGGCCCTGATTCGTGGGCTGCAGAAAGTTGTTGATATCGACGAGCCGGAGGAAGAGGACCAGATGGAACTCATGGCCGGCGCCAACATGGCGGAAGGCGCAGAGCAGGAGCCGGCAGGGACGATTGCCCCGGTCCGGCCCGGTGACGCCGAAGGCGTGTCGATGCCGACTTTCGAGGACGTGGCACCGGAAGACATCGCCAACGAATGATTGCATCGCGGCGCCTGAACAGCGGCGCCGCGCCGCATCTGCGCTAGGACCGGCGCGATGATGCGGCAATACGAGCTGGTAGAACGAGTTCGACGGTACGATCCGGGCGCGGATGAGGATGTCCTCAACCGCGCCTATGTTTTTTCGATGAAAGCCCACGGCACGCAGAAGCGGGCCAGCGGCGACCCTTATTTCTCCCATCCCGTCGAAGTGGCTGGCCTGCTGTCCGACAAGCGACTGGACACGGCCTCGATCGTCACCGGCTTGCTGCACGACACCGTGGAGGACACGTCGGCCACGATTGGCGACATCAAGTCGCTGTTCGGTGCCGAGGTGGCGACCCTGGTGGACGGCGTCACCAAGCTCACCAAGCTGGAGCTGCAGTCCGACAAGTCGAAGCAGGCCGAGAATTTCCGCAAGCTCGTACTGGCCATGTCGGAGGACATTCGCGTCCTCCTGGTGAAACTTGCCGACCGGCTCCACAACATGCGGACCCTCCATCACATCGATTCCGAGGACAAGCGGCGTCGCATCGCGCGGGAAACGATGGACATCTATGTTCCCCTGGCTGCCCGTATTGGGGTTCGGGACTGGCAGGAGGAGCTGGAGGATCTGGCGTTCCGCGAACTCAATCCCGACGCCCGGGATTCAATCATCAACCGGCTGTCGTTCCTTCGTTCCGAAGGCGGGGACTTGATCGGTCGTATTCTTGATGAGCTGACCAAGACGCTTGGCGACGAGGGGCTGAAAGCGGAGGTCTCCGGCCGCGAAAAGACCCCGTTCTCGATCTGGCGCAAGATGCAGCGCAAGAATATCGGGTTCGAGCAGCTTTCCGACATCATGGCATTCCGGGTGATCGTCGAGTCCGTCGAGGCCTGCTACCAGGCCCTCGGGGTCATTCATGGCGCCTACCGCCTGGTTCCCGGCCGCTTCAAGGACTACATCTCGCTTGCCAAACCGAACGGCTATCAGTCCCTGCATACCGGTGTCTACGGACCGGAGAACCAGCGCATCGAGATCCAGATCCGAACGGAGGAGATGCAGGCGGTTGCCGAGCTGGGCGTTGCGGCCCACTGGCAGTACAAGCAGGGCAAGAAGACCGGGAAGACCGAAGGCACCCAGTATCGCTGGCTGCGCGAACTCCTGGAGATCCTAGAGAACGCGGCCGGCGCTGAGGACTTTCTGGAACACACAAAGATGGAGATGTTTGCCGACCAGGTGTTCGTCTTCTCTCCCAAGGGTGACCTGTTCGCCATGCCCCGGGGCGTCACCCCGGTCGATTTCGCCTACGGCGTCCATTCCGAGGTCGGCAACAGCTGCGTCGGCGCCAAGATCAATGGCCGGATCATGCCACTGCGGACGGAGTTGCGGAATGGCGACGAGGTCGAGATCATCACCTCGAATGCCCAGACCCCGTCCCCGACATGGGAAAGCTTCGTAGTCACTGGTAAGGCGCGGGCCTGTATCCGCCGCTTCGTGCGTTCCCAAGCCCGTCAAGAGTACATCCGGCTCGGGCGCGAGATCATCGAAAAGAGCTTTGTCCAGGCCGGCTACGAGCTGACCGAGAAGGCGCTGAAAGGCGTCTTGAAGAAGTTCGGGGCCGACGGGGTCGACGACATCTATGTTGCCGTCGGCGAGGGCCGGTATACCGGCCGGGATATTCTCGGTGCGGTTTATCCCGGTTCCCGGAAGTCGAACAAACCGACCAACATCGTTCCCATCGCCCGGGCCAGGCCAAAGAAGGAAAAGTCCACGGCCATCCCGATCAAGGGCCTCATTCCCGGCATGGCGCTGCACTACGCCGGCTGCTGCCACCCGTTGCCGGGGGATCGAATCGTCGGAATCGTCACCACCGGCAAGGGTGTCACCATCCACACGATCGATTGCGACACGCTCGCCAGCTTTGCCGACATGCCCGAGCGCTGGCTCGATGTGGCATGGGACCTGGATCCCGAGACCGAGGAAAGCTATATCGCTCGGATCCATGTGGTGCTTGCCAACGAGCCCGGCAGCCTCGGGACGCTCTCAACGGTGATAGGCCGCGACGGCGGCAACATCACCAATCTGAAGATTACAAACCGGTCGATGGAATTTTTTGAGATGCTGATCGACGTTGAAGTGGCGGACGTCAAACAGCTTACCAACATCATCGCGGCGCTGCGAGCGACCCGCGTGATTAATTCCGTCGAGCGGGCGCGCGGTTAGGCACGGTCGGTCATGTTTCAACGCCGCAAAAAGCTGCGGCCCCACCACAGGCTGCTCGACTTTCTGTGGCCCCGGATCGGCTTCCGCCGTTCGCTGAGCTACCTGTCTCACCGGGTCGGCCGCCTGCCGGGCACCCCCCACGCCATCGCGGCGGGATTTGCGTTCGGCGCCGCCGTTTCCTTCACACCTTTCGTTGGGCTGCATTTCGTGCTTGCGGCCGTGCTGGCTTGGGCGACGCGAACGCACATCATTGCCTCGGCCATCGGAACCGCATTCGGCAATCCCTGGACCTTTCCGTTGATCTGGGCCTGGATCTACACCTTGGGGACCTGGCTTCTGGGCATCAATGGTAGCGGCTTCGAAGAGCGCAATTTCAGCCTCGCCTATCTCTGGGAACATCCCTGGGACGTGCTGCTGCCGATGGTGATGGGCAGTATTCCGACCGCAATGACGGTCTGGTTCGTGGTCTATCTGCCGCTTCGGCTGCTCATCGGCACCTACCAAAAGCGCCGGCGTGCGCGCAGATTGCGAAAGCTGCAGCAACGGAAGGTGCAGACCTACGAAGCTCAAAAGAAGGGGGCCAGCGCATGAGCTCGCATCTGCGTTTGGGCGTCAACATCGATCACGTCGCGACGATCCGCAATGCCCGCGGCGGGCGCCATCCCGATCCCGTTCGCGCGGCCATGCTGGCGGAGAAGGCCGGCGCTGACGGCATCACCGCGCATCTGCGCGAGGATCGCCGGCACATCTCCGATGACGACATCAAGCGCCTGTCGCGCGCGATCAATATTCCGCTCAACCTCGAAATGGCGGCCACAGAAGAGATGCTGGAGATCGCCCTGAAAGCGCGTCCGCACGCGGCTTGCATCGTGCCGGAGAAACGGGAAGAGCGGACGACCGAGGGTGGCCTGGATGCGGTCGGCGGCGACAATCACCTGATGCCGTTCGTGGAGCGCTTGAGCAGGGCAGGCATCCGTGTCTCGTTATTCATCGAGGCCGCCCCGGCTCAGCTGGATGCCGCCGTGCGACTGGGCGCGCCGGTTGTCGAGATCCACACCGGCGCCTATGCGGAGAGGACAGGCGCGGAAAGGGACGAAGAGCTGGAACGAATTCGCGTTGCTGCCGCTCATGCCGAGGCCATCGGTTTGGAATGCCACGCGGGCCACGGCCTGACGTTCGACAATGTCAGTGCAATTGCCGCTATACCCTCATTGAAGGAACTGAATATCGGCCACTTCCTGATGGGAGAGGCAATTTTCGGCGGATTGGACAGCTCGATACGACGGATGCGATCCCTGATGGATACGGCCCGGGCGGAAGCGGGCGGTGCGCGCAGCGCATGACCAGCTTGGGGCGGAACGAATAACGATGATTCTCGGCACCGGAACGGATCTCTGCGATATCAGGCGCATCGAGCGGTCGATCGACCGGTTCGGGGAACGGTTCATCGATCGCATCTTCACGGATCAGGAACGCGAGCGGGCTGAACGGCGCGGCACTGCTGGCCGAGCATCGCGCTATGCCCAACTGTTCGCCGCCAAGGAGGCCTGTTCGAAGGCGCTGGGCACCGGATTTCGCGAGGGCGTGTACTGGCGCGACCTCGAGGTGGTGCATCTGCCGAGCGGCAAACCGACAATGCGCCTTTCCGGCGGCGCCAAAAAACGGCTTGATGCTCTGGCCCCCGAGGGCATGCACGCCGTCGTGGATGTCAGCCTGACAGACGAGATCCCCTTCGCCCAGGCTATCGTCATCATCTCCGCCTTGCCGAAAGGCGTGGAACGACCCACTTGACACAGTCCGGGCGCCCTTGGCACACCCGGGCCCGTGAGGCGGCCTTCGCCGCGCGTCAACCCGAGCCGCCGCTGGCTTGGAACTGGAAAGCCACCGGATGAGTTCGCAAAAGTCCAACACCCCGAAATCCGTTTTCGCCCGCATTGGGACGTTCGTGTTCGGCGAAAAGGACGAGCTGTTCAGCTTTGAGACCGTGAAGCTTGTCCTGTCGGTCGTGGTGATCGCGGTGGCGATCCGTTCGCTCGCTTATGAACCGTTCAATATCCCTTCCAGCTCCATGAAGCCGACTTTGCTGATCGGCGACTATCTTTTCGTTTCCAAGCTCTCCTACGGCTACAGCCGGTTCTCGTTTCCGTTCGCCCTGATCCCGTTTTCCGGGCGGATTCTCGAGGACAGCCCCGAACGCGGCGACGTTGTGGTCTTTCGCAAGCCGACCGAACCCGACGTCGATTTCATCAAACGCGTTATCGGGCTGCCCGGCGACCGGATCCAGATCCTGTCCGGCGTCCTGCATATCAATAACGAACCCGTCAAACGCCGTCGGGTCGAGGACTACGTGCTGACCGACGCGTTCGGACGCGAGCAACGGGTCCGCCAGTACATTGAGGAACTGCCCAACGGGCGTGCGCACCGGATCCTGGAAAAGAGCGACACCGAGGGACAGGACAACACGCCCGAATACGTCGTCCCCGAGGGCCACTTTTTCATGATGGGCGACAACCGGGACAATTCGACGGACAGCCGTTTCGGCGCGGTGGGTTTCGTGCCGGCGGCGAACCTGATCGGTCGGGCCGAGATCATTTTCTTTTCGCGTGACGGTTGGAAGGTACGTTTTGGCCGCCTCTTCGACACCATCGAATAGTCTCGAGGACGACCGCCGGACCAAGGATCGGCTCGAAGCCATACTTGGGCACGACTTTCAGGACCCCAGCCTTCTGTCGGATGCGTTGACCCACCGCAGTGCCGTGAGCCGTGGCGGAATGGGTTACGAAAGGCTTGAGTTCCTGGGCGATCGCGTGCTTGCGCTTGTGATCTCGGACGTGCTTCTCAAGGCGTTTCCCACGGAAGCCGAAGGCGCGTTGGCGAAACGGCTGGTCGGGCTGGTGCGTCGGGAAACGCTGGCCGAAATCGGGCAGGAGCTGGACGTCGGCGCCTATGTCAGGCTCAGCCGCGGCGAGGAAGAAGCCGGCGGCCGCGACAACCCGGCCATCGTCGCCGACGTCGTCGAGGCACTGATCGCCGCGATCTATCTGGACGACGGCCTCGCCGCCGCGGCCCGCTTCATCGAGACCCACTGGCGCGAACGACTGGAGCGTGCCGACGCGCCGCCCAAAGACGCCAAGACATCCTTGCAGGAATGGACCCAGGGCCGCGGCGTCCAGCTTCCCGAATACAGGATGGTCGAACGGTCGGGGCCGGATCATGCGCCGGAATTCGTCATCGAGGTTCGGGTGGCCGGTTTTGGCCCGCAGACGGGAATCGGCAAGACCAAACGGATGGCAGAGCAAGTGGCCGCCGCCCGTTTGCTCGAGCAGATCGGGCGGCATGGCTGAAGCTGCAACGCGGGCCGGGTTTGTCGCCCTAATCGGCGCCCCGAATGCGGGCAAGTCGACGCTGCTCAATCGTTATGTCGGGACCAAAATCTCCATCGTCACCCATAAGGTGCAGACGACGCGTTCGCGCATTCTCGGCATAGCGATCCACGGCGCCAGCCAGATTGCCTTCGTCGATACACCCGGCATATTTGAGCCGCGCCGGCGACTGGAAAGAGCAATGGTCCAGGCCGCCTGGGAAGGCGTGTCGGGCGCCGATCTGACGGTTCTGCTCGTCGACGCCCGCCGAGGCCTGGATGAGGAAAACCAGGGCATCGTCGACGGGCTCAAGGAGTCGGGGCGGCAGGCGATTCTGGCCCTTAACAAGATCGACGTCGTCAAGCGGGAGAAGCTCCTGGAACTGGCGGCTCGCTTCGACGCGTCCGGCGCCTTCAGCGACGTGTTCATGATCAGCGCCGCCAACGGTGACGGCGCCCAGGATCTCCTGGAGACGCTTGCGGACAGGGTGCCCGAAGGGCCATGGCTCTACCCGGAGGATCAGCTCTCGGACATGCCCCAGCGGCTGCTGGCGGCCGAGGTGACCCGGGAGAAGCTGTTCCTGAATGTCCACGAGGAGGTGCCCTATGCCCTCACCGTGGAGACAGAAAGCTGGGAGGCCTTCCGGGACGGGTCGGTCCGGATCGAGCAGACCGTCTACGTCCAGAAGAGCACCCAGAAAGCCATCATCCTTGGGAAGGGCGGGCGCATGATCCGGCAGATCGGGGAAGCCGCCAGACTGGAGCTTGAGGCCCTGCTGGGGACCCGGGTCCATTTGAAACTATTCGTTAAGGTTCAGGAGCGATGGGCCGAGGATCCGGCCCGCTATCAGACCTGGAACCTGGATTACAAAGCTTGAAATTGCAGCGCTTTTTGCGCTGCGAAATAGGATTTAACGCTATTTTAAGCGGCCTTCGATGAAATGGTAGATATGGCAGGTCCCCTGGACAACCTAAGCTATGGCCTCTCCAGCCGGAACATAGACCGCCTGCTGGAGCTGGTCGACGAGCTGCGTGAAATTGCGCGGGAGGAACCCGCGTACGCGGAGGAACTCGTCCTGCTTTCGGTCCAGCTCGAGTCCGTCGTCCGGCCTGCCAAACCCTCGATGGTCCTGGATACCGACCTCGACCTCGAATTCGTCGAGGAGGATTCCTCGCTGGAATTCATCGAGGAAGAGACCGCCGGCGGCGCCGGCTGACCTGTCGGCCGTTCCGGGCGCCTGCCATCCCGGAGCCCTCAATGGTCGTTTGACCGCCGGCGAATTCGTGAAACAATAGCCCCTAAATGGACCCGATGACGGGCCCCGGACAACACCTCAAACAGGGGCGTTACACCATGACTATTCGTGTTCAATTCCGTGCCTTGTGCGTGGCGCTGGCGCTGGTCGCAGCCGCCATGCCGCTCAAGGCGGATGCCGCCGAATTCCGCTGGGCGGCGCAGGGCGATGCCGGATCGCTGGATCCGCACGCGTTGGCCGAAGGCTTCACGCTCAGCTTCCTGGGCAACGTCTATGAGGGGCTGGTCCGTCGGGCGAAAGACCTGAGCCTGGAACCGGCGCTGGCGACCAAATGGTATACGACCGAACCGAGCGTTTGGCGTTTCGAGTTGCGGCAGGGCGTCACCTTCCACGACGGGACGCCGTTCACCGCCGACGACGTAGTCTTCAGCTTCGAGCGCGCGAGCGCCGATCAGGCCGGCATCAAGGGCATGCTCGGGGTCATCAAGGAAGTCCGCAAGGTCGACGCTTCCACGGTGGACGTGGTCACACCCAAGCCCGATCCCATCATGCCGCAAGCAATCGCCAACTGGCTGATCATGTCCAAGAGTTGGGCCGAAAAGAACGGTGCGACGACGTCCAGCAATGTGGGCGACAAGGTGGAGAACTTTGCGTCAATCAATACGAACGGGACCGGTCCGTTCAAGGTGGTCGAACGGGTAACCGACAACAAAACAGTCCTGGAGCCATTTGAAGGCTGGTGGGACACGGCCGAGCACAACGTTACGCGGGCGCAGTTCCGGCCGATCAAGGCGGACGCGACCCGCGTAGCCGCCCTGATTTCCGGCGAAGTGGACATGGTCTTTCCCGTGCCGCTCCAGGATATCCCGCGGATCGAAAGCACCAGCGGTCTGAAGGTCCTGCAAGGTCCCGAATTGCGCACGATCTTTCTGGCCATGGATGTGGACCGGGACGAACTGCTTTATTCCTCGGTGAAGGGAAAGAACCCGTTCAAGGACATCCGGGTGCGGCAGGCCTTCTATCACGCGATTGACGAGCAAGCGATCGTCGACAAGGTGATGCGCGGCGCCGCGACACCGGCCGGCATGCTCGTCGGACCGGGCATCAATGGTTTCAACGAGGACCTCAATGGCCGGCTTCCGCACGATCCGGGCAAGGCCAAGGCACTGTTGGCGAGCGCTGGTTATCCGGACGGCTTCGAGATCGGCCTGGATTGCCCAAACAACCGCTACGTCAACGACGAGCGGATCTGCCAGGCGATCGTCGGCATGCTGGCCAAGGTCGGCATCAAAGCCAATCTGACGGCCATGCCCAAGAGCCAGTATTTCGCCAAGCTGAAGGAATTGGATACCAGCTTCTACCTGCTGGGGTGGACATCCGGGACCTACGACGCGCATCACCCGATGCGGTTCCTGATGCACACCACCGATCCGTCGCGCAAACTGGGGAGCTGGAACTTCGCCCGGGTCTCGGACTCCGAGATCGATGGGCTCGTCGACCAGATCGCCACCGAGGTCGACGCCAAAAGGCGTCAGACCCTGATCGACCAGGTCCACACGCGCCACCGTGAGCTCGTCCTGCATATCCCCCTGCACCAGCAGGCGCTGGCCTGGGCGATGGCCGACCGGGTCGAGCTGGTTCAGCGGGCGGACAATTTCTTCAACCTCCGCTGGGTGACGGTGCAGTAGGACGCCGACACGGGCGCTTCCGCCGGCGAGGTGGAGGCGCCCGCGGTGGACTGGGCGTCGGCGGGTAAGGATGGAAACGGGTACGCACGCGCACACGGACGATCCCAGGAATGCGTCCGTTAGGGTCTATGTGAATGGCCAGATCGTGCCGCGGGACCAGGCCGTGGTGTCGGTCCTGGATTCCGGCTTCCTTCTGGGCGACGGTGTCTGGGAGGGAATGCGGCTTCACAATGGCCGGATTGCTTTTCTGGACCGTCACCTGGACCGCCTCTACGAAGGCGCCCTGGCCATCGATCTGGATATCGGCCTGGATCGCGAGGGCCTGGCGGCGGCGCTCTACGACACGGTCACCGCCAATGCCATGCAGTCGGGTGTCCATATCAGGCTCGTAGTCTCGCGCGGGATGAAAACCACACCGTTCCAAAGTCCGCGGGCCAATATCGGGGCCGCGACGGTGGTCATCATCCCGGAATGGAAGGAGGCTGCGCCAGAGGTGACGGAAAAGGGGATCCGGCTGTTCACCGTCCATGTCCATCGCGGTCCGCCGGACACCCAGGACCCGAAGCTGAATTCGCTATCCAAGCTGAACTGCATCACCGCCTGCATCCAGGCCGAGAAGGCCGGGGCGGACGAGGCGCTCATGCTCGATCCGCATGGTTTCGTCGCCACCTGCAATTCGACGAACTTCTTCATCGTCCGAAATGGCGAGGTCTGGACGTCGACCGGCGACTACTGCATGCCCGGCGTGACGCGCGCCAACGTCATCAACCTGTGCCGGGCAAACGGCATTCCCTGTTACCAGACCAACTTTTCGCTGACGGAAGTCTACGGTGCCGACGAAGCGTTCGTGACCGGCACGTTTGCCGGACTGATTCCCGTTCGCGAGGTCGACGGCCGCACCCTGCCGGCGCGTCATCCGCTGATGGACGACTTGCGCGGACGCTATCTGCAGCTTCTCGAGGACGAGTGCGGATCGGAGACCGCCTTCGCATGAGCGAGACGGTCCGGATCGCAATGTGGTCGGGGCCCCGAAACATCTCCACGGCCATGATGCGGGCCTTTGAAAACCGCGATGATTGTATCGTCAGCGACGAACCGTTCTACGCCCACTATCTGAACGAGACCGGTCTCGATCATCCGGGTCGCGAAGAAGTCATCGCCTCGCAGCCGGTGGACTGGAAGGCGGTCCTCGCCCACATCACGGGGCCGCCGCCTCAACCGGCCCGGTTCTGGTACCAGAAGCACATGACCCAGCACATGCTGCCGCATATCGACCTTTCATGGTTCGGCGGCATGCGGCACGCCTTCCTGATCCGGGACCCGTTGGCCGTGGTGGGGTCCTATGCCAAGAAACGTCCGAACGTGACGCCCGAGGACATCGGGCTGGCCCGGCAGTCGGAACTGTTCGACCAGGTCGTCGAGCAGATCGGTGCGCCGCCGCCGGTGCTGGATGCCGAGCAGGTCTTGCAGGACCCCGAAACGGCGCTGCGTTTGCTCTGCGATGCGCTGGAGGTCCCATTTGCCCAATCCATGCTGTCCTGGCCGGCCGGACGGCGGGCGTCCGACGGGATCTGGGCCAAATACTGGTACGCCCGCGTCGAGGGAACCACGGGGTTCGCACCCTACCAGCCGATTGCGGTCGATTTGCCAGCGCAACTTCAGGCGGTCGCCGACACATGCCGGCCGCTCTACGACCGGCTGTACGCATACCGGTTGGGGGCGTAGCCAGGCTTCGCTGGGCCGCTTGCTGCTGGACACGGCCGCTGGCATAGTCCGGCCGGGATGCAGGGACAGGCAATCACACAATCCGGCGGCTCGGCGCGGTGGTCATTGATCTTCGCTTCGGTTGGTCACTTCTATTTCCATTTCTTTACCGCGATGTATTTCACCATCGTCCTGGCATTGAGTGACGACTGGACGCTGCCGTACCACGAACTGATCTCGCTTTGGACACCCGGTGCGCTCCTCGTCGGCCTGGTTGCGGTGCCGGCCGGCAAGCTGTCCGACGCCATCGGCGCGCCCTTGACGATGCTGGTCTTCTTCATCGGGATGGGCGCGGCGTGCATTGTTTGCGGTGTCGTTGACGGACCCACGGCCCTGATGATCGGCCTGGCGGGTATTGGCCTGTTTGGCGCCATCTATCACCCCGTCGGCATTCCGTGGGTTATCCAAAACGCCCCGAAGAACACCGGCAAGCTATTGGCGATCAACGGTGTTTTTGGCGGTATGGGAGCGGCCGCCGCAGGCTCCTTTACGGGCTTTCTAGTGGACGGTTTCGGCTGGCGCGCCGCCTTCTGGATCCCGGGCATCGTCTGTGTGGCATCCGGCGTGCATCTGGCCCTGTGGATGGCAAGCGGGCGCGTCGTGCGCGGCGAACCGTTGCTGGCGGCGACGCATGACCAGAGCAGAAGCGATACGGTCAGAGTGTTCGCGATCCTGCTTGTTTCGATGTTCGTGGCAGGTGTGGTCTATCACGGCATCCAGGCAGCGATGCCCAAACTGTTTACCGAACGCATGCCTGACTTTGTGCAGGGCAGCGTTTTTCGCGCCGGCGTCCTGGTCACCATTGTCTATGTAACGGCCGCCATCATGCAGGTCGGCGGCGGTCATTTGGCGGACAAATATCCGCTAAAGCGCATCTACGTGCTTTGCTGGTTCGTGCAGATCGGCTTTCTGGCTGCCCTGGCCGGGGCAACCGGCATATCGGCTTTCGTTTTCGCTATCCTGTTGTCGACGGTGTCAACCGGGTTACTGCCGGCGGAGAACATGCTGCTGGCCAAGTTCACGCCCTCGCGGCACCACGGCCTGGCGTTCGGCGTCAAGTTCGTCCTGGCTTTCGGTGCCGCGCCGTTGGCGATGGAGCTGATCGCGATCGTGCACGAACGAACCGGCGACTTTTTCCTGCTCATCGCGGGAATGAGCGTCGCCACGGCCCTCGTGTTCATGATGTGTCTTCTCTTGCCTCCGGATCGCGGGCCAAGGCCTGCGCCCGTACCGGCCGAATAGATCATGACGATCGGTGCGGACCGGCTGGATCACATGGTTCTGACTGTCGCCGACGTGAACGTGACCTGCGGCTTCTACGAGTCCGTTCTGGGCATGGTGCGTGTGACGTTCGGCGAGGGACGCACGGCCCTCGCCTTCGGCAATCAGAAAATCAACCTGCATCCCCACGGCCGCGAGTTCGAACCCAAGGCCGACCGGCCGACGCCGGGATCGGGGGACCTGTGCTTTATCGTGGATGGTCCGATCGAAAAGGTCGTGGAGCACCTCAACCGGCTGGGCGTGCCCATTGAAGAGGGGCCCGTCCCACGCACCGGCGCGACCGGTCCGATCACGTCCGTCTACCTGCGGGATCCTGACAGGAACCTCATCGAAATAGCTGTCTACTAGGAGGCGTGGTGAAGCTATCTACTAGTAGTGTCTACTAGTCGAAAGGGAATGACTTCTACTAGTAGTTTACCTCAAAACATGGGGACGCGATGGGCGTGCTGACGTTGGACGAAATCGTCACCGGCGGTCTCTGTATTGGCTGTGGACTGTGCAAAAGCGTCGCCGGGCCTGACAAGATCCGGATGGTGCTGACGGCCCAAGGGCGCGAACGGCCGGTCGCGGTACGACCGCTTGGCGACGACCTACTCGCTGTCATCAACGATATCTGTCCGGGAACCCGGATCGACGGGGTGCCGCCCGAATGGCTTACCCCCACCACCAAGCTGGATGCGATCTGGGGTCCCGTAATCTCCGACACGCTTTTCATCGCCCACGCAACCGACCCGCAAACCCGATTTCGGGCAGCGGCCGGCGGGGTCTTGACCGCTCTTGGTCAGCATTTACTGCGAAGCGGCGCGGTCGACCGGGTTCTGCATGTGAGGGCTTCCGACGAGTCAGCCTTGCGCAGCATTGCGATTGTCAGCGAAACGCCTGAGGACGTTTTGGAAGGCGCGGCGTCGCGCTACGGTCCGGCGCCGGTCCTGGAAACGCTCTGTGAAATACTCGCGCTGGATATCCCAATCGCGATCGTTGCCAAACCCTGCGACATCGGTGCGGTGCGGCGGCTGGCCACCGTCGATGCCAGAGTTGGGCGTCTGGTGAAATACTGTCTCGCGCTTGTTTGCGGCGGCGCTTCGGATCTGATCAAGACGCTGGACGTGCTCGAGCGGTTCGGGTTGCAAGAAAGCGAGGTCCGCCGTTTCAGCTACCGCGGTCACGGCAATCCGGGTCCCACGCGTGTCGAAACCATCGACGGACGCAGCTTCGAGTTGACCTACAACGACATGTGGGGCGACGAGAGTGCCTGGCGCCTCCAGCCGCGGTGCAAGATCTGTCCAGATGCGATCGGCGAAACGGCCGATCTGGTTGTCGCGGATTGTTGGCCGGGCGGCGCGCCCGGTGGCGAGGACGAGGGCTACAATGCGGTGTTTGCCCGGACCCGGACCGGTGCGGCCCTTTTACAGCAAGCGATCGCCGACGGCGACCTGACGGCGGTTCGTCCCGCCGACATAAGGGAGATGGATGAATTCCAGCCTCACCAGGTGCGCAAGAAACGGGCGGTTTGGCCGCGGCTTATGGGGATGCGGGCGGCGGGCATGGCGATCCCGGATGTCCGGCACCTTCGTATAGAAGAACTGGCGGCGGGCAATGACGAGCACATCAACAGGAAGGAGCAGGAAGGCGCGGAACGAAGAGTGACAGAGGGCCGCCTTGGTGAGCCGCCCGCTGAGTCCGCCGGCTGAGAAAAAGAGCCGTCAGACATAGGTGCCCATCAGGGTGACGGGTTGGGCGCCCAGGCCGCGTTTGAAATGGGCAACGCCCGGCGCGGCGACTTCGTCCAGGCCGCCCAGGTCAAGCGCCAGAAAGCCGCTCTCCCTGAGCCGTTCGACGGCGCGCCAAAGCAGCAGATTGTGGGCATTGGCGGCACGTCCAGGTTCGCTGTTCCAACCGACCTGGTAGGTGGCGCATCGGCCGTGCAGCAGGATCAGAATGCCGGCGATGGGACCCTCGGCCGCGGTCGCCCTGAAGACCAGCCGCTCATCTGTGGGGATCCGGCGCAACAGCGCATCCGCTGGCCCGGTATAGGACTTTTCCCGCTTGTCCCTCTCGTATCGCTCCATCAGCCATTCGAAAGCCTCCGACGCAGACTCGACCGTGACCTCCATGCCGAGAGTTTCGGCGGCAACCAGTTGGTGTCGCCAGTTTTGGCGAAGGCCATTGCGCAGTGTCGCCGGCTCCGGCCGCAAATCCAGCCAGGCGGTCTCGTACCCTGTCCGCGTCTGCACCAGCGCGCACTTTTCCAATACAGCATCAGCGACGGGTCCCGCTTCGACCTCCGGCATGATCTGAAGCAAGGACCGGCTCCAGACCGAGAACCGTCGCTTGATGACTTGCACGGTTTCCGCGATGTCGGCGGGTGGCGGCGCTGGGTCGAAAAACAGGGGACCGCGCATCAGCTTGACGACATGCGCGATATTCAGGCGTGATTTCCGGAAGACCTGGACCAGCCCGATCGATTCCCCCGCCCGGCGCACGACGCCGCGATCGGCCTTGAATCCTTCGGTGGCGCGGATCGCCTCGCCATAGCTCCAGGACTGGAACAGGTTTGACCGCTGGCAATGGCCGATCAGCACCTGCCATTCCTCTTCCGAGATCGGTCCCCAGTCGATCCGAATGCTGCTCATGTTGCTTTCAGCCGGGCAGGGGTGTCACGATCACCCCATGGCGCAGAAACGAACCCGGCCCAGTCGCATCACGTTCAGGGCCGTCCTGCTGTTTCTCGGCGTGTGCCTGGCGCTGGACATTCTGCTCTTCGCCGTCTTTCACCTCGGCTTCGACAGCTGTTATGCCGTGCTTTGCTTCTTCTCGTAACTATTCCGCGGCTGCCGGTACCGTCAGGCCGCGAAGCGCCTGTTCCAAATCGGCAATCACGTCATCCACCGATTCGATGCCAACGGAAAGGCGCACGACGTCGGGCCCTGCGCCGACGAGGATCTGATCCTCTTCTTCCAACTGGCGGTGGGTTGTCGAGGCCGGATGAATGATCAGCGTGCGCGTATCGCCGACGTTGGCCAGATGGCTGATGATCTCCACGCTCTCGACCAGCTTAACGCCAGCATCAAATCCGCCCTTGAGGCCAAAGGTCAGCACCGCGCCCGCGCCCTTGGGCAGGTATTTTTGCGCCAGCGCGTGATAGGGGCTGGTCGATAGGCCGGCATAGGACACCCAGTCGACGGCCGGGTGCTGCTCCAGGTACGCCGCGACCGCCTGGGTGTTGGCACAGTGACGCTCCATGCGAAGACCCAGCGTCTCGATTCCGTTGAGGGTGAGCCAGGCGTTCATCGGCGATTGACAGGCGCCGAGATCGCGCAGACCGACGGCGTGGCCGTAGATGGTGTAGGCCAGATCGCCGAACGTCTCGGCGAATGTGAGGCCGTGATATTCGGGTGCCGGCTTGCTGAGACTGGGAAACTCCTCGCGGCCGAGAAAATCAAACTTGCCTGAATCGACCACGACGCCACCGATGGCCGTGCCGTTGCCGGTGAGGAACTTCGTTGTTGAATGTACGACGATGTCGGCGCCCCATTCGATCGGGCGGCACAGATAGGGCGTCGCAAGCGTGTTGTCGACGATTAGGGGAATGCCCGCGTCATGGGCGACCGCCGCCACCGCTTCCACATCAACAACCACACCGCCAGGATTGGCGAGGCTTTCGATGAAGATCGCCTTGGTGCGGTCAGTCAACGCGTCGCGGAAAGCGTCGATTGATTCCGGCTCTACGAACGTCGTCGACCAGCCGAATTTCTTGTACGTATGGGCCATCTGGTTCAGCGAACCGCCATAGAGTTTGTGCGATGCGACCAGATGATCGCCAGGACCCATCAGAGGAAACATCGCCAGGATCTGGGCAGCATGACCCGACGACGTAGCGGTCGCGCCGCGGCCGTCTTCCAGCGCGGCGATGCGTTCTTCAAGGACGGAAACTGTCGGGTTGGTCAGACGCGAATAGATGAAGCCCGGTAGCTGGAGATTGAACAGGGAGGCGGCGTGATCCACGTCGTCGAACACGAATGAAGTTGTCTGATAGATCGGCGTCGCCCGTGCGCCGGTGGTTGGATCAGGCGTGGCGCCGGCGTGGACCGCCAGTGTCTCGAATCCCGGTCCGTCGGTGTTGTCGTCCGCCATTGTTTCAGGTCCTGCGCCGTTTCGCACTGATCACGCGGCTGTTGATGCCATTCCAACTCAGCTCGCCGTTGAGCCGGGCGTATTCGATCTTTGGACACCGGTTCATGACGACTTCCAGCCCGGCCGCCTCGGCCCGGGCCGCGGCATCCTGATTGACCACACCCAGTTGCATCCAGACGACCCTGGCGCCGATATCGATTGCGTCGTCGGTGATCGGACCGGCCGCGTCCGAACCGCGGAAGATATCCACCATGTCGACGGGGTCCGGAATCTCCTTCAGCGACCCGTAGACGGTTTCGCCCAGCAACGTCTCGCCTGCCGCCCGGGGGTTCACGGGGATCACCCTGAAACCCTTCTGTTGCAAATATTTCATGGCGAAATAGCTGGGTCGATTCCAGTTTGCGCTGGCACCGACCATGGCGATCGTGTTCACCCGCCCAAGCAGCGAAAGGATGTATTTGTCCGAATAGTCGGTGCTGTGCAGGGCGGCTTCCATTCATTCGCCCTTCCAACGGGGCGCACGTTTTTCGATGAAGGCGTCGATCCCTTCCTCGGCGTCCCTCGCCAGCATGTTCTCCGTCATGACCTCGGCGGTATAGGCATAGGCCTCGTCGAGACCCAGTTCGATCTGCCGGTAGAAGGCTTCTTTGCCGATTCTCAGTACGTGCGGCGACTTGGCGGCGATCGCCTCCGCCATGAGCGTCGTCTCGCGGGCGAGAGCATCGACTGGCACGACTTTGTTTACCAGCCCCAGCGCCTGAGCCTTCTCGGCCTGCACCATTTCTCCCAGAAGCAGCATCTCCATGGCCTGCTTGCGCCCGACGGAACGGCTGAGGGCCACCATCGGTGTCGAGCAGAACAGTCCGATATTCACACCCGGGGTGGCAAAAAGGGCGCCCTCGGCGGCGACCGCCAGATCGCAGCTGGCTACAAGCTGGCAGCCGGCGGCGGTGGCGATTCCGTGGACCTGGGCGATGACCGGCTGGGGCAGGCGGGTAATGGCCAGCATGAGAGTCGCGCAGGTCTGGAAGGTCTTTTCATAGAATGGCCGGCCGGGATTGGCCCGCAGTTCTTTGAGATCGTGGCCGGCACAGAAACCGCGGCCCGAACCGGCGACGATCACCGCCTTGACGTCCCCGTCGCGGGCGATGCCGTCCAGCGCCTCGATCAGGGATTCCATGAGCTCGATCGACAGGGCGTTATAGGCCTTCGGGCGGTTCAGGCAGAGGCTCGCGATCGGTCCGTCGTCCCGGCGCATCAGGACTTCCTGTGCGTCGTCGGTTTCGGTCAGCGCGCTCATCTCGCCGCAGTCCTCCTTGACCCTTCCGGTTCCGTCGCCGGTTCGCTATGTAGACCTGCCAGCCCGTCGCGGCAACGGAGAGTAGCTTATCCCATGGCCGAGTCCCAAGCCCGCATAAGCCTTGAGGAATTCGAACGCCTGTGCGCGGAATCCGCGCCTTTTCTAAGGCATTATGATTTCAGGACCGAGGATATCGGCGTCGGTAGCGCACGCGTGCGTTTGCCGTATGATGAACGTCATATCAGACCGGGTGGCACGGTGTCCGGACCGGCCATGATGGCATTGGCCGACTTTTGCATGTGGGCGGCTGTGCTGGGTGCAATCGGCAACGTCCCGCTGGCCGTGACCACCAGCCTCAACATCAACTTCCTGCGAAAGCCCGACAATACGGATATTCTTTGCCACGCGCGCCTGTTGAAGCAGGGGCGCCGGTTGGCCGTTGGTGACATGTGGTTGCACGCCGAAAACGACGGCGAACCATGCGCCCACGCCACGGCAACCTACTCGATCCCTCCACTGCCGGAAAATTAAGTGAATTCAGCGGACTGAAATGCGGTAATTTAGTACCGCAACTATAACCTATTGAAAGTTCTTACAAAAATAAGGCGTTGGATGAGAAGAGTGTCTTGACACCCGGCAGGCGCCGGCCTACAACCCGCGCGCTGCACGGGCGAACCCCGTGGATGAAACGATAATTCCCACCGACAGACGCTGAAACGCTGTCTCAACGAAGGCGAGAAGGGATGACGACCTACTCGATGAAGCCGGCCGAGGTCGAAAAGAAATGGTACCTCGTGGATGCCGACGGGCTGGTTCTGGGCCGCATGGCGGCCGAGATCGCCAAGATCCTGCGTGGTAAACACAAGCCGGGCTACACGCCGCATGTGGATTGTGGCGACCACGTGATCGTGGTGAATGCCGACAAGATCAGGCTTACCGGAAACAAACGCGCGGCGAAGACTTACTATCGTCACACCGGCTATCCCGGCGGCATAAAGAGCCAGACGGCGGAGCAGATCCTCGAGGGCGCGCACCCGGAGCGCGTGGTGCTGAAGGCGATCGAGCGGATGGTGCCGAAGGGCCCGCTAGGACGTCAGCAGATGCGCAACCTGCGCGTCTATGCCGGTGCCGAACACAAACACGAGGCGCAGCAGCCCGAGGTCCTGGACCTGGCGGCGCGGAACGCCAAGAACAAGCGGAGTGCGTGAGACTATGTCGGACGAATCACAGGTCGTAACGGACCTTGCCGACCTCGGTGAAGCCACGGGCGTTGTGGAACAGGCGGCGCCGTCAGAACCGAAACTAGATGAGTTTGGCCGCGCCTACGCGACCGGAAAGCGCAAGAACGCCGTCGCGCGGGTCTGGATCAAGCCTGGTTCGGGAACCATCACCGTGAACGGCAAGGTGCTGACCGAGTATTTTGCGCGCCCAGTCCTGCAAATGATCATCAATCAGCCGTTCAGCGCCGTCGAGCGGCTGAACCAGTATGACGTTTCGGCAACCGTCAAGGGCGGCGGACTTTCCGGCCAGGCCGGCGCGGTGCGACACGGCATTTCGAAAGCGTTGTCGAATTTCGAGCCGGATCTGCGGTCGACGCTCAAGAGCGGCGGCTTCTTGACCCGCGATTCGCGCGTCGTCGAGCGCAAGAAGTACGGGCGCCGCAAGGCACGCCGAAGCTTCCAGTTCTCGAAGCGCTAAGGCACCGCACAGAACACCTGCACGACAGGCTGGTCGAAGGGCGTTCCAAGCGGAGCGCCCTATTTCCTTGCATTGCCTTGAGACGGCTGCCGATATCGGCCAAAACAGAGACTCCATAGGAGGAGCGTCATGGACAAAGCCAGGATTGGAATACTCGGCGCAAGCGGCTATACGGGCGCGGAACTTCTGCGCCTGCTGAGCGGCCATCCCAATGCCGACATCGTGGTCCTGACAGCGGACCGACACGCCGGAAAGCTCGTCTACCAGGTATTCCCGCACCTGATGGCGCTGGATCTGCCCGAGTTGACCCATATAGAGGAATCCGACTGGCATACCTGCGATGTGGTCTTCTGCGCATTGCCGCACGGGACGACCCAGGAAGTCATTGCCCGGGTCCTGGATGAGTCGCCCGAGACCAAGGTGATCGACCTGTCGGCCGATTTCAGGCTGCGAGATATCAACGCCTATGCCCACTGGTACGGACACGAGCATCTCGCGCCCGATCTCCAGGCCGAGGCGGTCTATGGATTGACGGAAATCTACCGCGAGGAAATCGCCGGCGCCCGGCTGGTGGCCAATCCCGGCTGCTATACGACGACGTCGGAATTGCCGCTGGTTCCGCTGCTGGAAGCCGGTGTGATCGAACACCAGGGGATCATCATCGATGCCAAGTCCGGGGTATCCGGCGCGGGACGCGGCGAAAAGCAGACCAGCCTGCACACCGAGGTGTCTGAGGGCGTTCATGCTTACGGGGTCGGCAATCACCGGCACGCGCCGGAGATCGACCAGGAGCTGAGCCGGGCAGCAGGACAGTCCGTGACCGCCACCTTCACGCCGCATCTGATGCCCATGAACCGGGGCATTCTCGCCACCTGCTACGTGACGCTAGCGGGCGGCGCAAACGCCGAAACGGTGCGCGCAACGCTGAAGGAGAAATACGACGTGGAGCCGTTCGTCCATATCGTGGAAGAGGGCGTCAGCCCCGCCACGCGGGACGTCCGCGGGTCCAATTACACGCTGATCGGCGTGTTCGAGGACCGCCAGCCAGGCCGGGCCATCGTGCTTTCCGTGACCGACAACCTGGTCAAGGGCGCCAGTGGCCAGGCCGTGCAGAACATGAACGTCATGCTGGGGATCGACGAAACGACGGCACTCACGGAAGTCGCCCTGTTCCCATGAGCGGCGGCATCCTGTCCTATAAAGGAACCGTCCCCAAGCTCGCCGCGAACGTGTTCGTGGCGCCATCGGCATCGGTCATTGGCGATGTGGAGATTGGTTCCAAATCCGGCATCTGGTTCAACTGCGTCGTTCGCGGCGATGTCAATGTCGTCCGGATCGGCGAGCGGACCAATATCCAGGACACCACCGTCATTCATGTCTCCAGCCGTGGGCAGGGCACCTTCATCGGCGACGACGTCACCATCGGGCACGCCGCGATCGTGCATGCCTGCACTGTCGAGGACCGTGCCTTCATCGGAATGCGAGCCTGTGTTATGGACGGAGCCCGGATCGAATCCCTGGGCATGGTCGCGGCCGGGGCCCTGATCACGCCGGGCACCACCGTAAAGTCTCGTGAGCTCTGGGCCGGGTCCCCGGCCCGGTACAAGCGGCAATTGACGGACGACGAGATCAGCGATATCGACCATTTCGCCAGGCTCTACTGGGATCTGGCCTCCGACTATCTCGACGCCGGCATCGGCAAGCCTGGAGGATGAAATCATGGCCGCAAAGGGCCCACCCAAACCGCCGAAGCGACGCAGCGCGGAAGCGGTGATCGCAAAAAAACTAGGACACCGTATCAAACCGTCGGCCAAGGCCTACAAACGCCGACCGAAACACAAAAAGCCCCGTGGCGACGCCGACGGGGCTTTTGAGTCGAGGGTCCTGGCCGGCGATCCCTACAGCAATCGCATCTGGCCATCCAAAGGCTGCGGCGGCACGAAGGCAGTCGTGTCCAGCTTCTTCCGGGCCGGCGTGCCGTGAGCCAGATTGAACCGCTTGCAGGCCAGTCTGAAACGCGATGCCAGCATGTCCGCATGACGTCCCGTTCCCCGCATCCGGGTTCCAAATTCGGATGCGTATAGGTTCCCATCACGAGACTCGCGCAACTTGTTCATGACCCGCCGGGCGGCATTGGGTCGATGGGTCAACAACCACTCATTAAACAGACCTTTCAGCTCTAACGGTAGACGGAGCAGTATATAGCTGGCGCCGATGGCGCCGTGGTCCGATGCGGCTTCCAGGATGCGTTCGAGTTCCCAGTCCGTCAGGGCTGGGATCATGGGCGCTGCCATGACCGCGACAGGCACGCCGGCTTCGCTCAAAGTCTTGATCGCAGCCAGGCGGCGGCGCGGCGCGGCGGCCCTCGGTTCCATCTTGTTGGCAAGCCGGTTGTCCAGTGTGGTGACGGAAACCCCGACAGACGCCAGGTTGCGCCGCGCCATGTCTGCCAGGATGTCGACGTCCCGGGTCACCAAATGCGACTTGGTTGCGATCGCCACCGGGTGATTACATTCGTTCAGGACTTCGAGGATGGCCCGGGTTATTCCACGGTCACGTTCGACTGGCTGATAGGCATCGGTGTTGGCTCCGAGCATGATGGTGGCGCAGCGGTGTCCCGGCTTTGCCAGTTCCCGCCGCAACAACTCCGCAGCGTTCGGTTTGGCGAACAGACGAGTCTCGAAATCGAGCCCGGGCGACAGTCCGAGATAGGCATGGGTTGGCCTTGCGTAACAATAGACGCAACCATGCTCACAACCCCTGTAGGGATTGATCGACCGGTCAAAACCGATGTCCGGCGACTTGTTGCGCGAGATAATGGCCCTGGGACGTTCGTCGTTGAGCGTTGTCCGCAGGGGATCGGGCTCGTCTTTCCCCTTCGCCTGCCAGCCATCGTCCACCCGTTCGGTGTTGAGACGTTCGAAACGGCCGTCGCGGCGGCTGATGGAGCCGCGCCCTTTCTGGGCGCGGTCGGTGAGGGTGTTTTCGCCCGGTATGGACATGGCCCGAGCCTACCACAGAAAAAGAACAAAGCAAGAACAGTTGCCGTGCTCAAACGTTTTTCTGAAAGACGGAAAGGAACCCGGGGTCGGCGCGAGGGTTGACGGGCTTACTGGATCTTCGTCTTTACATACGAGCCGGGGGCGTCTTCGATCGCCTTGAGCTTACCGGCCCCGGGTATGCGCGCCTCAATCTTGCTGCCGCTCTTGCGCGCAAGCCATTTGTACCATTCCGGCCACCACGAGCCCTGGTGCTGGGTCGCGCTGTTGAGCCAGGTTTCCGGCTTCTTGGCGTCCGAGCCGTTGGTCCAATAGCAGTACTTTTCCGAGGCGGGCGGGTTGACGACGCCGGCGATGTGGCCCGACGCGGCCAGGACGAACTTCACCTGGCCGCTGTAAGCGCCGGTGGCGGCGAACGTCGACGTCCATGGCGCGATGTGGTCCTCGCGTGTTGACAGGACGAACGCGGGGATCTTGATCTTGCTCAGATCGATGTCGACGCCATCCAGCTGGATCCCGCCCGGCTCGATCAGTTTGTTCTCGTGATACATCTTGCGCAGGTAATATCCGTGCATGGCAGCCGGCATGCGCGTGGAGTCGGAGTTCCAGTACAGCAGGTCGAACGGGAAGGGGTCCTTGCCCAGCAGGTAGTTGTTCACGACGAACGACCAGATCAGATCGTTCGCTCGCAGCATGTTGAAGGTCGTGGCCATCTCGTGCCCTTCGAGATAACCGCGCTCGTTCATTCGCTCTTCCAATGCCCGCAGCTGTTCCTCGTCGATGAACACCGACAGTTCGCCGGCCTCCGTGAAATCGATCATCGTCGTGAAATAGGTCGCCGACTTGATACGGTCGTCGCCCTTTGCCGCCATATAGGCCAGCGTCGAGGCCAGTAGCGTGCCGCCCAGGCAATAGCCGATGGCATTGACCTGGCCTTCGCCGGTGGCCTGCTTGATGGCATCGAGCGCGGCGAGCGGTCCCTCGAACATGTAATCTTCGAAGGTCTTTTCGGCGAGTTCCTCGTCCGGGTTGACCCAGGAGACGACGAAGACGGTCAGCCCCTTGCTGACGGCCCATTTGATGAACGAGTTCTTCTCCCTGAGGTCGAGGATGTAGAACTTGTTGATCCAGGGCGGAATGATCAAAAGCGGTACCTTGTGCACCGTCTCGGTCGACGGGGTGTACTGGATGAGCTGCATCAGGTCATTCTGAAAGACGACCTTGCCAGGGGTCATGGCGATATTGGTGCCGACCTCGAACGCCTCCGCGTCGGTCATCTTGATCTTGAGCTTGCCTTCGCCGCGCTCCAGATCGTGCAAAAGGTTGCTGAGACCGTTGATCAGGTTCTCGCCCCTTGTATCCAACGTCTCGCGCAGGACTTCGGGATTGGTCATCAGGAAGTTGCTGGGCGCCATGGCGTCGACGAACTGGCGCGTGTAGAAGTCGACCTTCTTGGCCGTATGCTCGTCCAGCCCCTCGACATCCTTGACCGTCGACTGCATCCAGCGCGCCGTCAGCAGGTATGTCTGCTTGATGTAGTCGAAGACGGCATTCTCGGACCAGGCCTCGTCCTTGAAGCGCCGATCGTCGGTATCCGGCTCGATGACGGGTTCGATCTCATGTCCCAGCATCCGGCGCGTGGTGTTCTGCCAGAGGTTCAGGTAGTCCTGCCAGAGGGTCATCTGGGCTTGAACCAGCGTCGCGGGATTGGTGATCATCTTGCTGGTCATTTCCAGGAAGGCACTGCCGACATTGAACGGGTCGCCATGCCCCAAGGTGCCCCTGGTGGGGTGCTTGAGCAGGAAATCCTTGACAATCGCCTGGCTTCGCTCGGCGATCCTCGCCAGTTGCTGCGACCACTCTACCGGGTCCGGCCATGAACCGTTTGAAGCCGATTGATCCGCCATGATGCGTTCCCTATGATCCCTGTGATTTTTTGGGCCGGATGCGGCTGGTCCTGCATCAGACCGGCGCTATAGCGCCGTTGGAGGAAAGGCCAAATCCGGGCCGCGGCCTTAAATACAGGCGTGGCTCCGGGTTGGCAAACCCAATTCCCCGCGGAGATCTGCGATTCTTGGCGATCTCTGGCAGACAAACGGGCGATGGGTTCCGGAACGTAACGTGCAGTGGTGGCATGAAGTTTATCGTTAAACTACTCATGATTGGGTGCCTGGTCGCGGGCCTCACTGCGTGCGAGAGCACCAGCGAGGCCGTCGAAGAATGGTTCGACGATGACGAGTCCGAAGCGGCGGAGGAGGCCGAGGAAGCGGCCGTCGCGGTTGAGGACAAGCCGTACCCCAACCTCGCTAGCGTCCCAGACCGGCCCGATACGCCGGCGATCGCGCTTGAGGCCGTCTCGATGGAGGAGGGACTCGCCGCGGATAAGGCGAATGCCCGCTATACCGACGAGGTGTTGCGGAATCAGACGGCGCAGCTTCAAGCGGAAAACAAGCGAACGAGAACGGCAAGCGGCAAGGAGCAGGTTGCGACCGTGTCCAAAACGCCGCCGACCAACGTTCCCCAACCGCCACCCACACCGCGCGTCCCGCCGCCCCGTCCGGCCAGCAACGAAGCGGCCGATACGGGACCGCCGGCGGCCGTCAAACCGTCATCCGTTGCTGCCGCCCAGGCGGCGCCCGCGCCGGCCACGGGTCCGCGCCGGAGCAAGCCGGTTGATCGGCAAGTCGGTGACTCGACGCCGGCGATGGCCGCTGTTTCGCAGCCCGCCCCTGGGCCGCGACGCACCGCGACACCGCCGCCCCAACCGGTAGCCGCCAAAACGCCGCAGCCGAAGCCTGCACCGGCGGCGGGGCAGGAACTCGCCACGGCGGGAGGACCGCCCGACCCTGAGCCGCTCGCGCCCCAACCCGCGCCGGCCCGGGCCCAACAACCCACGCCACCGCCGGCAGCTGCCATGACGGCGCGTCCAGCCAGGCCACAGCCGGTGCAGCCGGCACCCGTTCCGGCCGCGGCACCTCCCGTTCCCAACGGGGGGGCTGCCCAGAACGGCGGTCCGGCTCAGTCGACGTTGATCGCGACGATCTATTTCGGAGACGGGCAGACCGGGTTGACCGACGATGACCGGCAGATCCTCCGGCAGGTCCGCGACCTGCATAGTGGCAGCGGCACCACCATCCGGGTCGTCGGGCATTCCAGCATGGCAGGCGGAATCGCCGACCCGGTTCGACGCCAGATGATCAATTTCAAGGTGTCCATGGACAGGGCAAATGCAGTCAATCACGCCCTGGTTGCGCTCGGCGTTCCGACCAATCAACTTGTCGTCGAAGCACGGGGCGCCGGCGTCCCCCGCTATGATGAATCCACGTCAGCAGGTGCGGCCGGCAACCGGCGCACCGAAATATATTTCGAACGCTAGGCCCTAATTCGTCGCGGTTGAAGCGGTGCTGGACGCTTGCAGCGTCGCCGCCTTGTCCCGCATCAGCGAGAGCAAGGGCTCCAGATCGCCGCCGGACGATTGAATCACCGACGCAAATTCCGATCGTTGGGTGACGACCATAGACAGGCCTTCGACCGAGACGTCCAGAATCTTCCAGCCTTCGTCGATCTTGCGGACCCGCCAATCGACGCGAATCTTCGGCCGCTCGGTGCTGTAGACCCAGGTCTCGACCAAAAAGTCCTTGCGTTGCTTCCTCGCCAGGCCGACTTCGAGCGTCTCGCCGGCATAGGCGTCGAGCCGGCGCGAGTAGGTCGCGACCACAAAATCCTCGAACGCGTTCTGATATTCGTCGCGTGTCGCCTCGTCGAGCTTGCGGTAATGCCGGCCCAGGACGAATTTGCTGATCGCGTCCATATGAAACCCTTCAACCAGCAAACGGCGGAACTCCTCGCTCCGCTCATCCGAGGTCAAGTCTTCATCCTTCAGCATGGCGATCGCCTCATCGCCGAAATCTCGGATAAAGACGCTGGCTTCGTCGGCGGGATCCGCCGCGGCCTGGGCACTCCCGGCGCTGCAGATCGTAAAGACAACGGCCAAAACCAGGCGACGCCCTCGTTCGCCGCAGGCAGCTGCAGTGAAATCGGATATGGTCATAGCGTTTCCCCTCACCCGGGGCTTTGCAGCCCCCGTCCCAAACTTTGCGGTCGACTTGAACGACCGGCGTGTGTCCCCCGGTTATTGCGGAACTCCCCAGTTCCATGCGACTGCCGACAATCCCCTCCCGCCAAGAAGTAGACCGTGCCTCGTACGAAGCAACCGACAATCACCTGCCGCGGAGAACCGCAAACAGGCATGTCATACTAACAGATGCCAGAACATTATGTGACATCAGTCACAAGAACTTGCCCATACGCGACACGCGGTCCTGAACGGAACAAACGGTCGACAGGCTCGGAGACTTGGGAGTACATAGTCGGACGTAACGCATCACTGAGCGACGGCCACCGGCCAGGGGGTCCGTTGGTGCCGGAAGAGGCGCGGTCGACACCCGTCCCGCAAGTTCGATATGGTTGAAGAATTTCATAGAATCAAACGGTTACCGCCGTACGTCTTCGCCGAGGTCAACGCCATGAAAGCGTCCGCGCGGGCCGCCGGCGAGGACATCATCGACTTCGGCATGGGCAACCCGGACAGCCCGACACCGCCACACATCGTCAACAAACTCGTGGAAGCGGTGCAGAATCCGCGAACGCACCGCTATTCGACGAGCCGCGGCATTCCCGGCCTGCGCAAGGCCCAGGCGGCCTATTACGCAAAGCGGTTTGGCGTCGAGCTGGATCCGGGATCCGAAGTGATCGTCACTCTGGGTTCGAAGGAAGGGCTGGCCAACCTTGCCCAGGCAATCACGAGCCCGGGCGATATCGTCCTGGTTCCGAACCCGTCCTACCCGATTCATGCCTTCGGCTTCATAATCGCCGGTGGCGCCGTCCGCGCCCTGCCGGCGGCACCGACCGGGGACAAGCCGTTCCGGGAAGAGTTCATGGCGGCTCTGGATAGGGCGCTCGCCCATTCGATCCCGAAGCCTGTCGCCATCGTTCTGAATTTTCCGGCCAATCCGACGGCGCACTGCGTCGACCTGGAGTTTTACGCCGAGGTGGTCGACTTTTGCCGCTTTCACGGCATCTACATACTGTCGGACCTTGCCTATGCGGAGATCTATTTCGATGACAATCCCCCGCCGTCGGTCCTGCAGGTGCCGAATGCTCGAGAGATCGCCGTGGAATTCACATCGCTGTCCAAGACCTATTCTATGCCGGGCTGGCGTATCGGATTTGCCGCCGGCAACCGGCGGCTGATCGGCGCCCTGGCCAGGATCAAGTCCTACCTGGATTATGGCGCCTTCACACCGGTCCAGGTTGCCGCCACGGCCGCGATCAACGGTCCTCAGGACTGCGTGGATGACATCCGTGCGCTTTATCGGGAACGACGCGACGTCCTGATCGAAGGGCTCTCACGGGCCGGCTGGGACGTGCCCAGCCCGGCCGCTACGATGTTCGCCTGGGCGCCTCTGCCCAAGGCTTTCCACAATATCGGCTCGCTGGCATTCTCAAAGCTGCTGCTGAAGGAAGCTAAGGTCGCGGTCTCGCCAGGTGCCGGCTTCGGTGAGTATGGCGAAGGCTTCGTTCGTATTGCGTTGGTCGAGAATCCGCACCGCATTCGCCAGGCGACGCGGAACATCCGCACCTTTCTCGCCAAAGCCGGCGAACTGTCTCAGGAATCGCTCAGGCAGGCGGTAGCGGAATGACGGAACCGTTCAAAGTCGCCGTCGCCGGCCTGGGAACGGTCGGCGCCGGCACAATCGACCTCCTGCAAAAACAGGCGCCTCTGGTGGCACAGCGCGCCGGCCGCCCGATTACCGTTACCGCGATTTCCGCCCGTGACCGCAAGAAGAACCGCCCGGTCGATCTCTCGGATTACGACTGGTTTGACGATGCCGTCACCATGGCGTCCGAGGCGGAGGCCGATGCGGTCGTGGAATTGATCGGTGGCAGCGACGGCGTTGCCCGGCGTGTCTGCGACGCCGCCTTGGACGTCGGCCGGCATGTGGTCACCGCCAACAAGGCATTGATCGCGCTGCAAGGTCAGGAGCTTGCCGCGGCCGCCGAGGCCAACGGCGCGTCATTGGCCTTCGAGGCGGCAGTCGCCGGCGGTATACCGGTCATCAAGGCTCTGCGGGAAGGATTGACCGGCAATCGCATTCACCGTGTCCTCGGGATACTCAACGGCACCTGCAACTACATTCTGACCACCATGCGCGAGACCGGTCGTTCGTTCGACTCGGTCCTGGAGGAAGCACAGCGCCTCGGTTATGCCGAGGCCGACCCCGGATTCGACATCGACGGGGTGGACGCTGCTCACAAGCTGGCGATTCTCACCAGCGTGGCATTTGGTACGCAGGTCGACTTCGAGTCGGTCTATGTCGAGGGAATCCGGCATATCACCGCGCATGACATCGCCTATGCGCGCGAGTTCGGATACAAGATCAAGCTGCTGGGGATCGCCGAAATCGGCGAGACCGGCGTCCATCAGCGCGTTCACCCCGCGATGGTGCCCATTGATGCCCCGATTGCCGCGGTGGAGGGGGTGTTCAACGGCGTTGAGACGGATGCCGATTTTGTCGGTACGACCATGCTGGAAGGCCGCGGTGCCGGCGCCGAGCCAACCGCATCGGCGGTCGCGGCCGATCTGATCGATATCGCCGCTGGCCGCCGGCCGCCGTCGTTCGGTGTCCCCGCGGCCCAACTGACGCGTCCCAAGATGATTCCCATGGAAGAGCATGTGGGTTGCTACTATGTCCGCCTCACGGTCATGGACGAACCGGGTGTATTTGCGGATCTGGCGGCGGCGCTCCGCGACGAGCGCATTTCCATTGAAACGGTGGTTCAGCGGGCGCGCTCCGATGGCGGGAATGCCGTCCCGGTGGTGCTGACGACGCACGAAACCCGGGAGGATTCGCTGCGGCGGGCGCTCCGGACCATCGGTGACATGAAAGCGGTGACGGAGTTACCTCATGTCATACGCATCGAGCCTTATTCAGGCTAGGCTGAAGTGAAAGCAAACGGGGATCCAGGGGGCGCCAAGATGAAAGATCAGGAGTTGCATATGGATCGCGACTTGGCCTTGGAGGCCGTCCGAGTCACCGAGGCTGCGGCGCTGGCCGCTTCGATCTGGATGGGACGGGGCGATGAAAAGGCCGCTGACCAGGCTGCGGTGGACGCCATGCGGCGCGCTCTCAACGACTTGGAGATACAGGGCACCGTTGTCATCGGCGAGGGCGAGCGGGACGAGGCGCCGATGCTTTACATCGGCGAGGAAGTCGGTGCCGGCGTCGGTCCGCACATCGATGTGGCGCTCGATCCGTTGGAAGGAACGACGATCACCGCCAAGGGTGGCCAAAACGCGATGGCGGTCGTCGCCATGGCCGACAAGGGCGGGTTTCTGAATGCGCCTGACGTCTACATGAACAAGATCGCGGTGGGTGGCGGTCTCCCCGACGGCGTCGTGAGCCTGGACAACGAACCGGCCGAGAATCTGGGGCACCTGTCCGAGGCCATGGGCAAGACGATTACCAGCCTGGTGGTCTGCATCCTGGACCGCCCCCGGCACGGCGATCTGATCGCAAAGGTGCGAGAGGCCGGCGCCCGGGTGCGGTTGATCCCCGATGGCGACGTGGCCGGGGTAATCGCCGCCAGCCAGCCCGACAGCGGGGTCGACATCTATATGGGGATCGGCGGTGCCCCCGAAGGTGTCCTCGCCGCGGCCGCTCTGCGCTGCATCGGCGGCCAAATGGAGGGCCGTCTTGTCTTCCGCAACGAGGAAGAGAAGGATCGCGCGGCGCGCTGGAACATCACCGATCTGGACCGGAAATACACCATGATGGATCTGGCCGGCGGTAATGTGATGTTTGCCGCGACCGGTGTGACCGACGGCGCGCTGCTGCGCGGCATCCGAGTCACCAGCGCCGGCGCCACGACCCAGTCCATTGTCATGCGCTCGAAGAGCGGCACGGTCCGCGTTGTCGAGGCGCGCCACGACTTTTCTCGCAAGCCCTGGCTGCTACCCGAGGCCGAATGACCGCCTTTCTGGGCGTCGAGCGCTCGCTATCGGGCAAACGCTGGGAGGAACGGACGGCCGACGAGCGGCTGGTGCAAACGCTGGCGCAGCGTTACGGCCTGCCCGACGTCGCAGCGCGGGCGATGGCGACCCGCGGGATCGATGTCGATGGTGCCGATGCCTTCCTGAAACCAGCCCTCCGCGAGAGCCTGCCGGACCCGAGCCACCTGAAGGACATGGACTGCGCCGTTGAGCGCCTCGCCGACGCCATCACCTCCGGCGAGCCGATCGGCATCTTCGGAGACTATGACGTCGACGGCGCGACCTCGTCGGCTCTGATCACGCGCTTTGTTCGCGCGGTTGGCGGCACGGCTCGAACCTACATCCCCGATCGCCTCAAGGAAGGTTACGGACCCAATATCGACGGTTTGCGGAGTCTCAAGGACCAGGGGGCTGCCGTCGTGATCACCGTGGACTGCGGCATCACTGCCTTCGAACCCCTGGAAGCGGCCGGACGCGCCGGTGTTGAGGTTATTGTGGTGGATCATCATGTGGCCGAACCGCGCCTGCCGGACGCGCTTGCGGTCGTTAACCCGAACCGCCTCGACGACGACAGCGCGCATGGTCAACTTGCCGCGGTTGGCGTTGCTTTTCTGCTGGTGATCGGTCTGAACCGCGCCTTGCGGGACCGGGGTCACTACCGAAACCGGGCGGAGCCTGATCTTCTGAGCTGGCTGGACCTTGTCGCCCTGGGCACCGTCTGTGACGTTGTCCCGCTGCGCGGCCTGAACCGGGCGCTCGTGGCCCAGGGCCTGAAGGTCATGGCCCGCCGTGGCAACCACGGCATCGCCGCCCTGTGCGACGTCGCGAGGCTGAAAGAGGCGCCGGCGGCCTATCATGTGGGTTTCGTTCTGGGTCCGCGGGTCAATGCTGGCGGACGGGTCGGGGAGGCGGGCATGGGCGCGCGCCTGTTGTCGACCGACGATCCAACAGAAGCAGCCCACCTGGCAGAACAGCTCGACCGATACAACGAGGAACGCCGCGCCATGGAGCGTTCTTGCCTGGATGAGGCAGTCCAGCAGGCCGATGCCGGCGGCACCGACGATGCGCTGGTCTACGTCTCCTCGCCGGACTGGCACCCCGGCATCATTGGCATCGTCGCCGGCCGGTTGAAAGAGCGTTACAACCGCCCAGCCTGTGTGGTGGCCTACGAAAACGGCGTGGGCAAAGGTTCCGGCCGTTCGGTTTCAGGGCTGGATCTGGGCGCCGCCGTGATCGCTGCCCGCCAGTCCGGCCTGCTGGACGGCGGTGGGGGACATCAGATGGCAGCCGGGTTCACCGTGTCGCGCGAGAAGGAATCGGAGTTCCGCCGGTTCCTTGCCGGCCGGCTGGCCGATCAGGTCGGCGACGGGGGCCTGATGCCGCGACTGATGCTGGACGGTGCCGTGAGCCCTCAGGGGCTGTCCGTGGCGCTAGCGGCGCAGATGGAAACGTTGGGGCCGTTCGGATCCGGCAACAGCGAGCCGCGCTTCGTCGTGCCCGAAGCAAAGATCGTGGAAGCCAAAATAGTGGGCACCCACCATGTCAGTTGTGCGATCGGGCGGGAAGACGGGCGACGGGTCAAGGCCATTGCTTTTCGCGCCGCCGATGAGCCTATGGGCCGGGCCCTGCTGGCGGCCAAGGGCGGTGTTCCCATACATCTTGCGGGAAAGCTGAAGATCGACCGCTGGCAGGGCCGCGAAGCCCCACAGTTCATCATCGAAGACGCCGCCGGCGGCGGCTAAGAGGACCGCTAACGCAGGTTGGTCGCCGTCTGGATCATCTCGTCTGCGGTTTTCAGCGCGGTTGTCGCCGAACTGTAGGCTCTCTGCGTCATGATCATCTTGCCGAACTCGTCGGCAATCTCGGTCGCCGACAGTTCCAGCGTGCCAGGCGCGAATTCCGCCCGGTCGGTGAGGTTCGCCTCATAGAGGGTGATATCGCTGGACAGTGTGCTGAGGGCAAAATGCGTCCCCGAGCGCGGGACCATAGAGTTCGGGTTTATCATGTCGGCCAAGGCGAGCTTGTAGAGTTCCATCGAGCGGCCGTTCGTCAACTGGGCGGTGACGACACCTGCGTCCGTAAAATAGATGTCCTGCAGTTCGCCGGGAGGAACGCCGTCCGTGCTCAACGTTGTGATGCCGAGAGGGCCGGCAAACTGGGACATGGTCGAGAAGTTGATCGCTATGCTGCCGGCGCCCCCGCCCGGATTTGTGAAGGACAGGCCGACCGTGTGGTTCGCAGGCCCCACCAGGGCGCCGTTAACGTCAAATTGCATGGCGACGGGCGTACCAGCCGTGACGCTGCCGTTCTGTACGTTAAAAGCGAGTGACCAATCGTTCGTCGCAGCGAGCTTGGTCCAGGTCAGGTCGAGCTGATGTGTCGTGCCGACCTGATCGAATACGGAGACCGACAGGGTCTGCGTCTGGCCGGCCGTCAGATCGTTCGGCAGGTTGGCGCCGAAATCCATCTGTGTCGTCGCCTGGCCCGCCTGAACCGCCGTTGCCGGGTCGATGCGGATCGCCTCGGCGCTATCAACGGTCGTTCCCGTCGTGAAGCCGCCATTGCCGTCCGACGGCCAGCCCAGCACGTAGTTTCCACCGACATCGGTGAGGTAATAAACCTCGGCGCCGCCCTCATCGACGATGGTTTTTTGGAATTCGCCCGCACGGGTCACCTGATATTCGCTGGTGAGGTCGACAGAGGGGTTGGTCAGGAAGAACCCGCGCCCGTTTACTGCAACGTCCAGCGGCCGCCTGGTCGCCAGGAACGGCTCTTGGGTACCGATCGCCCGATAAGGATGGGAACTCAGTCCGCTGAAGCCGGAATGGGTCACCTCGGCGCCCCGCACCAACTGTTCCTTGAACTGGATGGTCGTCGTCTTGTAGCCGGTTGTCGTCGCATTCGCGATGTTTTCGCTGATTGCTCCGAAGGCCTCGGAGTGCCCTGCGATCGCGGTAATGCTGGGCGAGAAGGCGGCGAAGTAGGTCATTTGGCCACAGGCTCCCTGGATCCGATGGGATCGCGGCATCGAGACCGCGACCGGCTGCCGAAGAGTGCTGCAAGCGGAATGCCAAGAGGTGGCTATTTTATATCAATTAAAACAATTGGTTACAGGCATTCTGCGGGCCTGGCCATGGGCCCGTGGGCAGGACCTGCCGGGGCCCGGCAAGATGTGCCTCGCGCGGCAGGCACCCTCTAACGGTCGTCTGGCCGCGCTTTCCTGCTCGGGTTGCTTGACCCGACGCCCGGGCCACATTAAATAGCCGCTCGTTAACACTTCCTCCTGAGACCCCATCGTCTAGAGGCCTAGGACACCGGCCTTTCACGCCGGCAACACGGGTTCGAATCC
>Ga0066187_1000010_pt1 | contig 89591 bp, 73 predicted proteins | sample WorMetexBAHAMAS1_FD_58706 | JGI IMG/M metagenome (GOLD analysis project Ga0066187, IMG submission 58706) | Marine gutless worms symbiont microbial communities from Max Planck institute for Marine Microbiology, Germany - Inanidrilus exumae... | ecosystem: Host-associated > Annelida > Digestive...
TCCGGAAAAACGAGTCAAGGTGAGCCTGCGCAGCCCCATGATGCTGCCGGATCTTGCGGTGGTGGATCCAGATCTGACCCTGACCCTGCCGCCGGAGGTAACAGCCGCCTCCGGAATGGATGCCCTGACGCAGCTTCTGGAGGCCTATGTATCCAGCCGGGCCAACCCCATGACCGACGGGTTTTGCCGTGAGGGTTTGGTGCATGCCGCCGGGGGGCTGCTGCCCGCCTATCGGGACGGATCCCGACAAGAGAGTCGAAAGCAGATGGCTTTGGCGAGTCTGATGGGCGGGCTGGCACTGGCAAACGCTGGCCTCGGTGCCGTCCATGGCCTCGCCGGGCCTATGGGGGGCCTTATCGGCGCCTCCCATGGACCGATCTGCGCCAGACTCTTGCCCTTTGTCATGGAGGCCAATGTTTCCGTTCTTAAGGACCGGTGTCCAGAGTCTCGGGTGCTGGAACGATACCAAGAGGTGGCCCAAATTTTGACGGGTTCGATCTCCGCCGCCATCGAAGATGGCATCCGTTGGCTCCACGACCTGTGCGCCGAGATGAAGATCCCCCGGCTATCCGACCTCGGCCTGAAGGAAACACTGCTGCCCGAGCTGGCGGCTAATGCTGCAAAGGCCAGCAGCATGAAGGCAAACCCGGTGGCCCTTGCCGAACCGGAACTGATGCGCATATTGGAAGCAGCGCTTTAACAGCTCTTCAGGATTGGGAATCATGGATATCGAAAAACAATTGGAAGCCCTGGACCGCATCTATACGCTGTTTGCCGACTTCGTTGCCGGCCGGACGATCGCCTGCGGGAAAGGATGCGCCCATTGCTGCACGCGCAATCTGGCCGTCACCACTTTGGAAGGATATGCCATCTTTCGGCATCTGGTCCAAAACCAGCGACAGGATCTGCTGGATCGGATCGAGAAAGGCCTGACCGGAAACCGTTTTCAGCCCCTTGTCACCACCAATCAGATGGCGGATATCTGCATGGCGGGCGGGGATCTGCCGGAGGAGAAAAGCGATGTGCGGTGGGGAAATTGTCATTTCCTGGAAGATGATCTCTGCCCTATCTACGAGGTGAGGCCTTTTTCCTGCCGGTGCATGGTTTCCACAAAGAATTGCGGCGATACCGGATATGCGGACATGGAGCCTCTCATTTTCGCTGTCAGTACGGTTTTCCAGCAGGCCATCGAGCATGTGGATGAAAGGGGATGTAGCGGCAATCTTGTGGATGTGCTCCACTGCCTGTCCCAAGATACGGTTCGAAATGCATATGAAAAAAACGGCATGGACTGTACAAAGGCCGATCTTTTGCCCAACCGACCTCTTGGCGTATTAATGATCCCACCGGAGCATCGCGAACAAATACAACCAATTTTAAGAAAACTTCAGGGTATTTAAGGTGAAAAGGCGGATAAAAGATATCAAATCTGTGCTGGGACTTTTTCTGGTTCTCCCGCTAATTTGGTTTCCGCTTTCAGGATGCACCAGCGACGCGGAAAAAAAGTCGGAGCACCTTCAACGCGCCCAGCAATTCATTTCCCAAAGCCAGTTAAAGGACGCCGTCATCGAGCTGAAAAACGTCATTCAGATCGACCCAAATGACGGGGATGCGCATTTCCAGTTGGCCGAGACCTATATGCAACTAAAAGAACTGGACCTAGCCGCCCAATCCTATGCCAATGCCGCAAAGGTTGATCCCGAAAATATGAAGGCGCATCTGAAACTGGGTCGCATCCTGATCATGGCGCGGAGAACCATGGGAGCGAAATTGGCCGCCAGGTCGGTATTGGACAAGTATCCCAAAAACGTGTCAGCGCTTCAATTACTGGCCTCTGCCCAGTTCCAGGAGGACAATTTGGCCGGCGCCATTAAAACCCTTCAGGAAGCAGCTAAAAATGAGCCCCGGAACCTGCAACCCAGAATGTTCCTGGCGCAGATGCTGGCTTTCAGTGGAGACACGGATGAGGCGGAAAAAACCTACCTCCAGGCGATATCCATCGATCCGTCGGACCCGGTCCCCTATGTCAGTCTGGCGCGGCTATATGGTGATAAAGAGCAGTGGAACCGAGTCCTCGTGGTCATAAACCAAATGGGCCCGGCAACGGCCAAAGGGCTTTCTCATCTGACGCGCCTGGCCCAGTTTTGTGAAGACCGAAAAAAATGGGAAATCGCTGAAAAAATCTATCTCAAAGCAAGTAAGGTTGCCGATAAGAATCCCGGATTTTTAGTGGCATTCGGTGCCCATTATGCCAAAAGAGGAGAGCACTCCAAAGCCCTGGAACTCATGCAGCACGCTCATGGTATAAGGCCTAACGATCCCACGATACTTGCCAATCTCGGTGGTATACATTTGGAACTGGATCAACTGGATGCAGCAAATAGCGTTGTGAATAAAGCCCTTAAAATCGACGGTGAACACGCCCTGGCCAATTATACCAAGGGAAGGATCCTTTTTCTCCAAAAGGACTTCATGCGGGCATTGCCGCGCTTCGATCAGACCATCAATAAATCCCCCCAAAACGCCATGGCATATTATTACAAAGCATTGTGCCAGCTTGGAAAAGGCATGGGAAATCAGGCAGATACTGATCTTTTCAGAGCTGCGGCCGGCAAGCTGGAGGACCAGGAGACGTGGGCAAGGGGGCTGGCCCAAGCCAACCTGCACACGGCATTGGAACTGGATCCCAACCTGCTCCAGGCCAGACTGGTGCTGGCCGAAATCTATCTGGAGCTGAAGGAAGCCCAAAAAGCACGGAAACAAATCGAGGCTGCATTGGCTTTGGCTCCTGATTTTTTAAAAAGTGTGGCGCTCCTAGGCAGCCTGAAGATCATGGAAAAAGATTATAAGGGAGCTGAAAAGATCTGCAAAAAGGTGCTTGAGAAAAAACCCGATTCAAGCTTGTGGCATGGGCGATTGGGAATCGTATACAGTGCCATGAATCGCCCAACCGAGGCATTGAAAGCTTACCAACGAGCCCTTGAGCTAGACCCGTTTCGATTTCCCGCTTTAAAATCGATGGTGAATATCCATCTAAATCTAGGAAACTTCAACAAAGCACAGAAGATCTGTGCCAAACAAAAAGCTTTGGTTCGAAAAAACCGGATCCTTGTCTCGAAGATAGAAATTTTGGAGGGTACCATACGCATGGCTAGAGGGGACGAAAAAGCGGCAGTCCAACATTTCAGCCAAGCCAAAGCCGATGCGCCAGAGTTGGTCAAGCCGCGGATGGCGCTTGCAGAAGCATTTGTTCGGCATAAGAATCTGGATGATGCGGTAACAGAATATCAGGGGGTTTTGGAGGTCAAGCCAGATCATCTTCCGGCCTATATGGCATTGGGTTACATTTATTATAAGCAGGGAGATAAAAGAAAAGCCGAGAAGTTCTACCGCAAGGCCCTGGAGATTAATAGTGATCATGGCCAAGCCGCAAACAACTTAGCATTTATTCTTTCAGAGAGAGATGACAAACTTCGTGAGGCGTATCTCCTGGCCCAGATGGCGGAAAAACAGATGCCCCGAAACGCCAGTGTAAAAGATACTCTCGGATGGCTTTATTACCGAGTGCGTGATTATCCCCAGGCCATCACCAAGCTAAAAGCGAGCCTGAACCTGGATCCAGATGACGCATTGGCCAACTATCATATCGGGCTTGCATATTACCAGAACAAGCAATTTAAAAAAGCTCGTGAACATCTTAAAAAGGCACTAAAATTGGATCCCGGTTTTGAGGGCGCCAACGATGCAAAGGCATTGCTGGATTAGTGAGGATAACGGATATTGGATATCCGGTTGATATGACCATTTTATACCCAGGAAATCAAATCCGGAGGAAACATCAAACAAAAAAAAGAAACACCGATCCTTTTGGCATCGGCGTTTGGCATTCTAAATTATTTAGGTATGTTAAGTTTTAGGTTTTAAATCTTCGCCGCCTTGTGGCCGCAAAACCGGCAAGGCCTATTCCCAGCAAAAGGGCGGTTGTCGGTTCGGGTACAGCTCCTCCGCCCGGGGGAGTTCCTCCGGCAGCCAGAGTAGTAGCGGTGTGGCTCAGGTAATCATTGCCGCACTCCATGGTCCATTTCAATGTCACGGCGTCCCCCAAGTTGAGACCTGCCTCGGTGAGCAGGGCCAGATCGAACTGGCCTTCTATCACATGATTATTGTACCGGTCTTTGTCTTCACCGAATCTATTGCCCCAGCCAGGAGGATCTTTCTCGACCCAATTGGGTGATCCTTCGACACCATATGCGAAGATAGCAGTTGGAGCGAATGAGCTAGTTTTCCCGCTGTTCTCATCAACCCGATAGTTGCCCACCCAAGGGTAATAAGTCGTGCCATCCCATGATAGCTCTTCTTCATCGGGACGCCGGCTGATAAATTGGATGTCGTCTTTGTTATACGTATAGTGACCGCTGCCATTGTTGTAACTGTGCCAAGTAAAGGCCGTTGAGAATCTGATGGCGGCATCGAAATCCCCGTCCATATCCAGATCGAATGCCAAGTCGCCTGTTTCCAGATGATCGGAATTATTGTAGTACCTGCCGCCTTCAAAGGAAAAGCCGGTTTGCAGCGCAAAAGAAACCGTGCCCTGGGTTAAATCGCTCTCGTTCTGATCGATGGACAATGCAACGAATTCCACATCATATTTTTCACCACCAGAGGGAGAGACCGATGAACTGGTCCCTTTCATGTTATTTCCATTGGTGTAAAGGCCCGACCATTCAGAAGTTGTGAACGTACCGTCCCAAGAAACATCATCAATACCAGCAAGCGCCCCACCGGCCCAAAGGAGAAGGATCATCAGTGAGAAGCCTGTTATTTTTCGTGTGGTTTTCATATTTCCATTCATTTCCCTATTTTTAAGATTCCGTTCGGAATCCATTAAACCCAAACATACTTATTTGGAGTATCTTACATGCAAGTCGGGTGCCAAATTATAGCGATGAATTAAATTCAATGGATACAATATATTGTGGTCTTTTCAAATTCCAACCACAATGGCTGTGTACTTTTTTTCCTACTTTTTAAGAATTTTTTTTCACAAATTTCTCATACTGCCTACCGGACGGGGTGTTTTACCGCAGACCCAACAGGAAAGCGGCATTTCCCCCACAGATGCGAGCGATTTCCTCCTGGGTCAATCCCGCGTCCTTTAATTCCCTGAAATACCGCTCCGGCTTGAGCAGGGGAAAATCGGTGCCGAACAGAATCTTGTCATAACCGACCAGCTTTCCGGCAAACCGATAGATGTCGGCTCTGTAGAGGAAAGGAGATGCGGCGGTATCGTACCACACATTTTTCAAGGCGTCCGCCACCTCCTTTTTCAGCAGGTTGTAGAAAAAGATGCCGCCGCCCCAATGGGCCAGAACGATTTTGTTGTCTGGAAAACGGCGGACGAGGTCATAAATCTGCTTGAGGGTGTTGGGCGTCTTCCCGGCATACTGATGGCCCACCGGTTCGTTGGTATGGATCAGGATGGGGTGGTCAGAATCGCGACAGATCTCCATGATGGGTGCCAGCCGCTCCAGGGCGTTCCGGTCGATACCCGATTGATAAAAGGCCAGTTCGCCCACCCCGCAAAGCCCCCGCTCAAAGCACCTTCGCACCTCTTCGGGGGCACTATCGCAATACGGGTCTACGCAGCAAAACCCAATGAGCCGGTCCGGATACCGGTTGACGCTTTCGATAATGTAATCGTTGTGTTGTCGGGTATACTCGGCATTCCGCCAGGGGAAGCCGAAAACCACGGATTTGTCCACACCCTGCTTATCCATCATGTGAATGGTATCCGCAGCGGATGCCAGGCCGGCGTTTTTGGATTCATAAAGCAGGCAAAAAGCAGGCTCACCGGGAAAGAGTCGTTCCCGATCCTCCCTTATTTTTCTAGGAAAAATATGCGTATGCACATCGATGATCATAACATTCCGATCTGTTTGTTATTTACCGTTATCGGCGGCGGTATTTTCCACCTTCGCATTTCTTAGTATACATCATCCTCAAAGGTTAACAACAAAGATATGATTTGGACTCCAAAGAACCCATTTAACGCTGAATATAAAAGGTGTGCCAGCCAAAACAGTATTGGGTTGATCTGCTATGGATGTCCCAAGTTATGTTTCCGAAGCATCGGTAAACCGTCACCGTACTTCTCGGCGATCTCCACGATCTGCTTTTTCAGGGCTGCATGCTCGTTGCGGCAGGACTTGGGGATCTCGCCCCTGAGCTGGCGGCTCGAATTTTCCACCAATTGGATCAATTCCGTGGCGATCACCGCATTGATCCGGATCAGGTCTACCAGCGCGTCGTGTGTATCAGTGTCTGGGGAACTCATGATTATCTCCTCAATGTATTGTTTTTATCCGAAATAAACGTTAAACAAGGGCATCGCAGATGCGTATCGGGCCCAAAGCGCCAAATCTATACAAAAAAGCAAAAGGAGCCATCAATGTATTTTGACAAACCCGGTGAAGTCAACACGCAGGAGACCTTGTCCCTCGCCTATGTACGGGCAAAAGCCCTTAAAATCGATGAAGTGGCATTGGCATCGACCTCCGGCCGAACCGCTTATGCTGCGCTCGAAATATTTAAAATCTTTCTGAACCGCCCATGATAAAAAATCCCCGCATATCAGGCGACAAAGGCAATTACGAACGTCATGTGGTACTTGTCGCCCCTGAAATTCACTGGAATACCGGAAACATCGGTCGAACCTGCCTGGGTACCGATTCTTTTCTCCACCTCATCGAACCCCTGGGCTTTTCCCTTGATGCCAAACAGGTGAAACGGGCAGGACTGGACTACTGGTCCCAGGTCCGGCTGAAGATCTGGGATAATTTCAACCAGTTTGAAGAACGGATGAAACCGGCCAAAACCGAAGTGGTACTTTTTTCAAAAAAAGGCGCCCGGCTATTCTGGTCAATGCCGGCCAGAAAACGGATGTTTCTCGTTTTCGGGTCGGAGACCCAGGGGCTTCCCGCTTCGATTCTGAGCCGCTTTGGTGAATCGATCTACCGGATCCCCATTTCCAACAACATACGGTCATTAAATCTTTCCACATCGGTGGGTATTGCACTTTACGAAAGCCTGCGGACCCTGTATCCGGTTGAAGGGGATTGATCGAGTTTTTTCTTTATGTGCAAAGGTTTGACAACCAAATGGGGATGGATATATTACTTTTAAAATAATTTCATAAAAAGTAATGAAGCATTCTAATGCCTTTTGTGGAGAAATAGATGCGATTTGAAAAGATGACCATAAAAGCCCAGGAATTGATCCAGAGTGCCAAAGTGCGGACCGAAAAAAACCAGCAGCAACAGATCGAACCGGAACATTTGCTGCTGACCATGCTGGCCGAACCGGAGGGGCTTGCCGTTTCCCTTCTGCGGAAACTGGGGGCCTCGCCAGAAACAATCGCCGGGGATATGGAAAAGGCCATTGAGCGGTTTCCGAAAATCTCCGGTAATGTGGAGGTATTCCTCTCCAAACGGTCCGGCAAGATTTTGGAGGAGGCCTTTACCGAAGCTGAAAAAATGCGGGATGAATATGTCAGTTTGGAACACATCCTCATCTCGATTGCCGAAGAGCGAGCAGGGGAAGCGGCCGGGCTCCTGAGTCGCGTCGGCATTACACGGGATGCCCTGCTCAAGGCACTTTTGGATATTCGGGGTGCCCAGCGGATCACCGATCCGAATCCGGAGGAAAAATACCAGGCCCTGGAAAAATTCAGTCGGGATCTCACCGACCTGGCCAGGCGCGGATCTCTGGATCCTGTCATCGGGCGAGACGACGAGATCCGCCGGATCGTGCAGGTTCTTTCCAGGCGCACCAAGAACAATCCAGTGCTAATGGGAGAGCCCGGTGTGGGTAAAACCGCTATCGTGGAGGGGCTTGCCCTGCGAATCGAAGCCGGGGACGTATCGGAATCTCTGAAAAACCGACGTTTGGTGGCATTGGACATGGGCGCCCTGATCGCAGGTGCCAAGTACCGTGGGGAGTTCGAGGATCGTTTGAAGGCAGTGATCAAGGAAGTGGAAAAAGCCGAAGGGGATGTGATCCTGTTTATCGATGAGCTCCATACGCTGGTGGGCGCCGGTGCAGCAGAGGGTGCCATGGATGCTTCCAACATGCTCAAACCGGCGCTGGCGAGGGGAACCCTGCGGTGTATCGGGGCGACGACACTCAACGAGTATCGGAAATATATAGAAAAGGACGCCGCTCTGGAGCGCCGTTTTCAGCCAATCCTGGTGCGGGAACCGACGGTGGAGGATACCATCTCCATCCTGAGGGGGTTGAAGGAAAAATATGAGGTTCACCATGGGGTCCGGATTACCGATGCGGCCATCGTGGCATCGGCCACCCTCTCCCATCGCTACATTTCCGAACGTTTTCTGCCGGACAAGGCGATCGATATCATCGACGAGTGTGCCTCCAAGCTTCGCATCGAGATTGACAGCATGCCGGTGGAGATCGATGAGATCCAGCGGAAGATTACCCAAGCCGAAATCGAGCGGGAAGCCCTCAGAAGGGAGAAGGACGCGGCGTCCGTCAGCCGTCTTGGAAAACTGGAGTCGGATCTATCGGTCATGAAAGAAGACCTTTTTAAGATGAAGGCGCACTGGCAGAATGAAAAAAAAATGATTCAGTCCCTTCGGGAACTAAAGGAAAAAAGAGAACGCCTCACAGTTGAAGAGCAACAGGCGGAGCGTCAGGGGGACCTGGCAAGGGTGGCGGAGATTCGTTACGGGAATTTGGCCGGCCTTGACCGTAAACTCGCCCAAGCCAAGGATGGGTTATTGGAGATCCAAAAAACCCGCAAAATGCTCAAGGAGGAAGTGGACGGTGAAGATGTAGCCGCTGTGGTCTCCAGGTGGACCGGCATTCCCACAGCCCGGATGCTGGAGGGCGAAAGAGATAAACTGATTCGAATGGAGGAATTCCTGGGCCGGCGGGTAGTCGGTCAGGTTCAGGCTGTCGAAAGTGTTGCAAACGCCGTCCGCCGGGCGAGATCGGGCCTCGGTGACCCCGATCGGCCCATCGGGTCTTTTATTTTCATGGGTCCCACGGGAGTTGGGAAGACGGAACTTGCAAAGGCTCTTGCGGAATTTATCTTCGACACGGAGCAGGCCATCGTGCGGGTTGATATGTCTGAATTCATGGAAAAACACTCAGTGGCCCGGCTCATCGGGGCACCGCCCGGCTATGTGGGATATGAAGAGGGCGGGTACCTAACGGAAGCGGTCCGCAGGCGACCCTATTCGGTGGTTCTGTTCGATGAAATCGAAAAAGCCCACTCAGAAGTATTCAACGTTCTACTCCAGATTTTGGATGACGGTCGAATGACGGACGGCCAGGGGAGAACGGTGGATTTCAAAAACACGATCATCATCATGACCTCAAATGTGGGTAGCCAGTGGATTCGGGAGCTTAAGCCCACCGATCCGAAAGCCATGGCCGAGCGGGTTCATGAGGCGCTGAACCAGCAGTTCAAGCCGGAGTTTTTAAACAGAATCGACGAAACCATCATTTTCGACAGCCTGTCCCCTGATCAAATCGGGACCATCGTTGCCATCCAGATGGTGCGGCTGGAAAGGCGTTTGGCAGAAATGAAAATCTCTCTGACACTCGCCGAAGACGCCCGGGCCCTGCTTGCAGAAAAAGGATATGATCCGGCTTTCGGGGCGCGTCCGTTGAAACGTGCCATTCAACACTATATTGAAAATCCACTCTCCATGGAAATTTTAAAGGGGCGATTTTCCGAAGGTGGTCGCATCACGGCCCGGAGGGAATCTGATAAAATCGTATTCACAGCAGATTCGAAATTGGGTTGAAAAATACAGGGGGACCACGTATTATTTCTTGTTCATGAAGCGATCGCGTTCAAATATCGAAAATCTACGCCTCTTTTACGACCGGTTTTCAGGCGATGACCAGGTTCTGGTGGTGATCAACGCGGATCCCGACGCCATTGCCAGTGCCATGGCGGTGAAACGACTGCTCTGGAGGCGCGTCTCTGGGGTTACGCTGGCCACTGTCAATACCGTGGAACGCCCGGACAACCTGGCCATGATCCGTCTTTTGGACCTGAACCTGGTGCATGTGGACCGTATCCGCAAAGAGGATTTCTCCCGGTTTGTCATTGTGGACTCCCAGCCCTGCCATCATGAAGCCTTTGGAGCATTCGATTTCGACGTCATTATCGACCACCATCCGGTGACGCCTGTAAACGGCCGGTTCATGGATATACGGCCCCGGTACGGGGCCACCGCGAGCATCATGACCGAATACTTGCGGTCGGCAAAGATCAAACCCTCTGCCAAACTGGCCACCGGCCTGTTCTATGCTATCAAAACCGATACCAGCAATTTCGAGCGGGAATCCCTGATGGAGGATGTCCGTGCTTTCCAGTTCCTATTTCATCACGCCAACACACACCTGGCACGCCGTATCGACCAAGCGGAACTGCGGCCGGAGTTTCTGAAATATTTTCGCAAGGCGTTGCGGGAAAAGAAAATGAGAAAGGGAAAACTGTTCGCCTATCTGGGACCGGTTTCCACTCCGGACGTATGCGTTTTAATCGCTGATTTTTTCATGCGGATCGATTCGGTCAACTGGAGTATCGTCTCGGGAATCCATGAAAAAAAACTGGTGATGATCTTCAGAAACGACGGGCTCCGGAAAAATGCCGGAAAACTAGCCCGCGAACGGTTCGGTGAACTGGGCTCCGCGGGGGGTCACAAGAACATGTCCCGGGCCGAAATTCCGCTGGAAAACTTGAAACCGCTTACCGACTGCCGGGATGATGCCCGCTTGCTATTATGGATCATCAACCAGGTGGTAAAAAGCAGAAAAAAACGCGGAGTGAAAAACAGGGCAAAATGAGCCGAAGTCATGCCGATATTCGCATCACGATCCTGGGATCCGGCACCTGCGTGCCCTCCCTGGAACGCGGCTCCTGTGCCATGCTGGCCCAGACCGGCGGCCTCAATCTGCTTTTCGACGTCGGACCGGGTACCATGCACCGATTGCTGGAAAACGATATTACCATTTTCGACATCTCCATGGTGTTTCTCACCCACTTTCATCCCGACCACACCGGCGAACTGGCCTCCTTCCTTTTTTCGAGCAAATATACCAAAGGAAAACAGAAAAAAGGCCCGCTGACGCTGTTCGGGGGAAATGGCTTTTCCGATTTTTTCGCACGGCTCAAAAAGGTTTACGGCGACTGGATTTCCCCGGATCATTTGGAAGTTGTGGAGCTCGATAACACTGCCATACGGGAGATGAAAATCCGGGATAGTTTTCTACTGACCTACGGGCCGACGGCACACAGCCCGGAAAGCATCGCCTATCGAGTCACCGGCCCTGGCGGACGATCGGTGGTCTATTCGGGTGATACCGATTACTGCGAAAGCCTGATCGTGCTGGCGGACAAAGCGGATCTTCTGGTATGTGAATCTGCCCTTCCCGATGAACTGAAGGTTGCAGGTCACCTGACCCCTTCCCTTGCCGGCAAAATCGCCTCCCGCGCCAATGTCGGAAAGCTGATCCTCACACACCTGTACCCTGAATGCGAAGGGGTCGATATCCTCGCACAGTGCCGAACGCAATGGGCCGGCGCCGCTGCAGCCGCACAAGACCATATGGTCATTGAGCTTTCTTCATGAATAAAAACCCTATCCTGCAGGTGAAGATGCCATGAAATACTATCCGGTGAACCTCGACATCCAAAACCGCCCCTGTCTCGTGGTTGGCGGCGGCAGGGTGGGAACCCGAAAGGTCAAAACCCTCCTGGATTGCATGGCACGGGTGACCGTAGTCAGTCTTGAATCCACCGACGATCTGAACCGATTGGCCGAAACGGGTCGCATTCAGATTCAGCGGCGGTCCTATGCATCGTCGGATCTGGATGGCATGTTCCTCGTGATCGGTGCAACGGACAACGAGGCCTTGAACCAGCGGATCCACTCCGATGCCGAAAAGCGCAATATGCTCTGCAATATTGCCGACCGTCCGGCTGCCTGTAACTTCATCCTGCCTGCCATTGTGCAACGCGGAGATCTGATCTTGGCCATATCCACATCCGGAAAAAGTCCGGCATTCGCAAAGTCGTTGAGAAAAAAACTGGAACGTGAATTCGGCGATGAATATGAAGCGTTTCTCAACCTGATGGGTGCGATTCGGGAACGACTGTTGAAAACAAGCCATGAACCTGAGGTTCACAAACCCTTGTTTGAGAAACTGATCGCTGGAAATCTCATCGGGCTAATCGAATCGGGGAAAATCGATCGAATCAACCAACTCCTGGAACAGGTCCTGGGCGAGGGTTTCGATTATCAAACCCTCCTGGACGACGCCGACAAGGATAGGAAATAACATGGATCTGCTTTTCTACGCTACCATCATCCTGTACCTGTTGAGCACAGCATGGTATATCGCCTACCTCTGTCTTCAGAAAAATCGGCAATTTAGGACCGGTTATGCACTGCTTATCTCCGGATTTGCCGTACACACCATTGCACTTTTCACGGCCATGATCCGTTCCGGCCGATTCCCAGCCCAGAATCTTCATGAAACCCTGTCTCTGGCCGGCTGGGCGGTGGTTTGTGCATTCCTGGTGTTCCAACACCGTTATCAGCTTAAAATATTAGGCGTTTACGTAGCTCCGCTGGCAGCCGTCATCATGGTGGCTGCCTCCAAACTGCCACGGGAAGCACTTGTGGCAAAAGAAATATTGAATAATGCATGGCTGGTACTCCATATCGGCACCGTGTTCATCGGCGAGGCGTCCCTGGCCCTGGCTTGCGGTGTTGGGTGTTTGTACCTGCTCCAGGAGCATGCCATCAAATCCAAACGGCCGGGGTTTTTTTTCAGGCGGTTGCCCTCTCTGGATCTGTTGGATTCCGCCGGGTATGCCTGCATCGTGGCGGGATTTACCCTGGTTACTGTGGGCCTGATCACCGGGATCATTTATGCCAAAGTCATATGGGGCCGGTTTTGGAACTGGGATCCCAAGGAGATCTGGTCCGCCATCACCTGGCTGCTTTACGCCGCCCTGCTGCACCAGCGGTTGACCGTGGGGTGGCGGGGTCGCAAGTCCGCTATTATGGCGATTATCGGATTCTGCGTGGTGCTCTTCACGTTCTTGGGGGTCAACTTTCTGCTGCAGGGCCATCATGGGGAGTTTACGCAGATAAAATGATCCGGGTTTCCTGCAGACGGGCCGGGGAACTGATTATTACGCGTTCTGGTACGGACCATCACAGGTGAATCAGAGAACCTGGCGGATTTTCGGAATCGGGTTTGAAAACGAGTTTATGAACGAAATTTTGCTCATAGGATTGAACCATCAAACGGCTCCGGTGGAGGTGAGGGAGTGTATCGCCTTCTCGTCGGAAGAGACCACCGACGCGTTGGATCGGCTGAAAGAATACCCATCCGTGAGCGAGGCGGTGCTTTTCTCCACCTGCAATCGGGTGGAGGTATTGATTACTACGAACAACCGGGAAAATGCGGAAAATTCCGTCAAGTCGTTTATTTCCGAATTTAAAAATTCTCCTCAAACAGAATTCGAACCGTCACTCTACGTTCACCACGGTGATGCCGCCGTAAGACATGTGTTCCGAGTGGTTTCGAGCCTGGATTCCATGATGGTGGGGGAACCACAGATCCTGGGACAGATCAAGGAGGCCTATCACACGGCAACCCAGAAAAAAACTTCTGGAACCGTTCTGAACCGCCTGTTGCACCGGGCGTTTTTTGTTGCCAAAAGGGTTCGAACCGAAACCGGGATCGGCGATCACGCCGTTTCCATCAGCTATGCCGCCATCGAGCTGGCCAAAAAGATATTTGGCACCCTTGAAAGAAAAAAAGCCTTGCTAATCGGGGCCGGGGAGATGGCGGAACTGGCTGTGGAACATTTAATCCGAAATCGAGTGGATGGGATCTACGTGGCCAATCGAACCTTTGAGCGGGGCGTTGAACTGGCGCGGCAATTCAACGGGCAGGCAATTCGGTTCGAGGAGATAATGGAAAATCTGGAAGAGGTGGATATTATCATCAGCTCGACAGGATCAAACGAATTTGTGATCCGCCATCAGCAGGTCAAAAGCGTCCTGAAAAGTAGAAAGCACCGGCCGCTTTTTTTCATTGATATCGCCGTTCCCAGAGACGTGGAACCCAAAATCAATCGCCTGGGAAACGCCTATGTCTATGACATCGACGATCTGAAAAGCGTGGTGGATGAAAATATCGAGGACCGGCAGCGGGAAGCGGTCAAAGGGGAACGGATCGTGGATGAAGCAGTCATACAGTTTCGCCAGTGGTACGGCAGCCTTGAAGTGGTGCCCACGATCGTGTCTCTGAGGGAAAAATTGAACGAAATCGCTGACACGGAGGTCAAAAAGACCCTGCAATCCCTAACCCATCTGAATGACAAGGACCGAAGCGCCATCATGCGGATGGCCCAGGCGATGGTCAACAAAATGGTGCATGACCCGACTGTTTTTCTGAAAGGGGAGGGGATGCATGGTAATAAATCAACCTATCTGGATATTACCCGCAAGCTGTTCAAACTGAACTAGCCGGGTCTGCCAGACGGGATCGATAGATGAACGCCGCCCGGCAAGCCCAACCATTTCTTAAGGAGACGTCAATTGAATCAAATCGCTTTTCTTTTTCCCGGCCAGGGATCTCAAAAAGTGGGTATGGGTCGTGACATTTATGACACCAGAAAAACAGCCCGGGAAGTGTTTGATCTGGCGGAGGAGATCACCCGGCTGCCCATCAAGAAGCTGTGTTTCGAAGGCCCCATGGAGGTGCTGACGGAGACGGTGAACCTGCAACCCGCTGTAACCGCCGTAAACCTGGCCTTTATGGCCATTCTGAAAAAAGAGGGCTGCGTGCCAGACTATGCCGCTGGACACAGCCTGGGTGAGTACAGCGCTCTGTGCGCCTCGGGTGTTCTTTCCCCAGCGAATACCTTCAGGCTCGTGCTCCACCGGGGGGAGCTGATGCACCGGGAGGCATCACGGCATGAGGGAAGGATGAGCGCCATCATCGGGCTGTCCATCCGGGAGGTGGCGGCACTGGTGGAAAAAGGACAGGAATGGGGAACCGTGGCCGTGGCCAACCACAACATGGAGAAACAGATCGTCATTACGGGTTCACCGGAACCCGTAAAAAAGGTGACCGATCTGGCGAAATCCGCCGGTGCCAAAGCGGTGCCTCTGAAGGTCTCCGGGGCGTGGCACAGCGATCTGATCCGCGGCTCGGTTCCTGACTTTAAACCGCTCCTTGAAAAAACCCCTTTCTCCGCCCCCGAACTTCCTGTGGTCATGAACGTTTCAGGCCAGATCGGCACCCAGCCGGAAAAAATCCGGAGTGTCATGGCAGACCAGCTGTGCAGCCCTGTCCGATGGTATGATTCCATACAAAAACTCTTGGCGGAAGGTGTGGACCGATTCGTGGAAGTCGGCCCTGGAAAAGTGCTCACCGGCCTGCTGAAAAAGATAGTCCCAAAAGATGCTTCCTGCCACATCCACACGGTCAACGACCTGAACAGTCTGGAGTCTTATATTGGGGAAATCGAGGGAAAGTAATTCCATCACAAGCATCTGGAGGTATGAATATGGATATGGGTATCGGTGGTAAAATCGCCCTTGTGACCGCTGCCAGCCGGGGACTGGGACGGGGATGCGCCGAACAGCTTTCTGCCGAGGGCTGCCGGGTGGCGGTGTGTTCCAGGGATCAGGCGTTGGCAAAGGAGGCCGCCGGTGAAATTTCTGACCTAACCGGAAACGAAGTGGTGGGTATGGGCGCCGACGTGGGCGTTGCCGAGGATGTGCAACGTCTGCTGACAGCAGTTCGGGAATCTTTAGGGGATCCCGAGATCCTGGTAACCAATGCGGGAGGGCCTCCTCCGGGCACCTACGAAAGTACCACTTTGGACCTTTACGAAAAGGGGCTCAACCTCAACCTCATGAGTGCCGTTCGCCTGATTCACGGCACCACACCGGCCATGAAGGAAAAGGGCTGGGGTCGGATCATCGCCATCACCTCTATTTCGGTCAAACAGCCCATCGGAAACCTGCTACTCTCCAATATGGCGCGGGCCGGTTTGACGGGTTTTCTGAAAACCGTTGCCACCGAGGTGGCTCCTTTCGGCATCACCGTCAACGCACTGCTTCCCGGCACCCACAAAACGTCACGGATCGATCAGCTTGTACAAGACCGGGCTGCAAGGGAGAACCGGCCTGAGGCGGATGTGCAGCGGGATATGGTTGCGGATATCCCCTGCCGGCAGATCGGGGATCCCTCCGATTTCGGCGCTGCCGCCGTGTTTTTGGCCAGCAAACAAGCGCGGTATATTACCGGCCACAACCTGCTCATCGACGGTGGAAAATACAGCGGCCTGATGTAGAAATGAATCGCAACGCAGTTTTGCCGTCAAACAGGTATCGAAGCCAACGGAGGATGTTGAACATGTTTCAAAAAAAGGAGATGGGCGAATACCGCCAGCTTCTGGACGGCGTCTGGCTCAAAACCATCGCCCATGGAGAGAAAACCCTCATGGGCCGCTTCAGGTTGTCCAAAGGGGCTCTGGTACCGGCACACGACCATCCCCACGAACAGATTGGAATCTTGATATCCGGACGGTTGCGTTTCACTGTCGGAGGAGAGGTCTTCGAAGCTGCGGAAGGCGACAGCTGGTGCATTCCCGGAGGTGTGGCCCATTCGGCAGAGGCGCTTTTTGACTCGGTTGCGGTGGAGGTGTTCTCGCCGGTACGTGAAGATTATCTCCCATAGGGGCCGGTCACCGTCAGGGGCGACGGTGGACAAGCTTTATATGGAACACGGCCGCCAGATGCGATGCCTGTAAATGTAGCGTGCCGCACGCAGCGGCTTTCGACTTCCGCAGAACCGTTGTCAGGAAATAGATGGCTTATTCATCGTTCAAAGCGTGGTTTGAAACGGTCTCGAACCGTTGGGGCGGCCGCAACGCCCTGACATTTGTTCGAAACGGCCGAATGGAAACCAGGCTCACCTATTTTGAGCTTTACCGGGAAGTTGAACGGTTCACCCGTCTGTTAAGCGGCTACGGCTTGGATAAAGGGGACCGGGTGGTTCTCCTTTTGGATAAATCGGTGATCGCCGTTGTGGCCCACCTTTCCATTCTCAATCGGGGGCTTGTTTCCGTTCCCTTGAACCCCGGATTCACCAAAAGGGAACTGGTATACCTGATCGGGGATGCCGATCCCGGCGTGATCGTGACCGGGTCGGAAAACCGGGATCGGATCCGCGCCCTCACGCCCGGGATTCCGCTGCTCATCACGCCCACCGAACCATACACTTTGGAACAAGCCGCTTTCAGATCCGATGATGCCCCACCTCCGGATGTGGAGATTTCGTCCGGCGATCCGGCGCTGATGATCTACACTTCCGGAACCACCGGAAAACCCAAAGGGGCACTTCTAACCCATGGTAACCTGGTGCGGGACGCGGAAAACATCATCCGGGTCTGGCAAATGACCCATTTGGATCTCCTTTGCCATGCACTTCCCTTATTCCATATTCACGGTCTCTGCTTTGCTCTCCATACCGCCCTGCTCTGCGGGTCTCATACCCGGCTCTTGGACAGGTTCGAACCTGATGCCGTCATCGACAACCTTTCCCGCAACCGGGACGGGGTTGCCTGCACGGTTTTTATGGCGGTTCCGGCCATGTACACACGGATGATGGATCGTATGGGTGGTCGCAAGTTTGATTTCGGCCATCTCCGGCTATTGGCTTCCGGCTCCGCCCCGCTCCCGGAAAAATCCTTTCAGCGTATTAAAGAAACCTTCGGTATGGAACCTGTGGAGCGAGAAGGAATGTCCGAAACCGGGATGAATTTTTCAAATCCTCTCAACGGCATTCGAAAACCCGGATCTATCGGTCTTCCCTTGCCTGGGGTCTCCGTCCGGGTTGTCGATCCAAAAAGCGGCGTGGATCTTCCCTCCGGTCAGGTCGGCGAAATCTGGCTGAAAAGCGGCGCCATTACACCGGGATATTGGCGAAAACCGGAAGAAACCCGGGTCGCATTCCAGGACGGATGGTTTAAAACAGGAGATCTGGGCAAGGTTGACCCGGATGGGTACTATTTCCTCACCGACCGCATCAAGCATATCATCATCACGGGCGGAGAGAACGTCTCTGCAAAAGAGGTGGAAAGTGTGATTGACACGGTGGAGGGGGTGGTCGAATCGGTGGTCGTGGGGGTGGCGGACGAAAGATGGGGCGAACGGGTGGTGGCGGCAGTCAAGATAAAGCCAGAGTCCGGTCTTAAAGCACCCGACATCCAAAAGGCGTGTCGGGAGAGCCTGCATGCCTGGAAGTGTCCCAAAGAGATCCTGTTTATCAATAAAATCCCCAGAAACACCATGGGCAAGGTGCTTAAAAACGTCATCAAGAAAATGGTGAGCGCCGATAGATAGACCCCTATCGTTTGACCTGATGTTTCCGGCAACGGATCGGCGCCACGGGCGCCTCCGGAATGGCGTCTACTCTTCCGGTTCCACCCAGACGATATGATCCTTGTTGATCACTAGGGTCTTTCCTTCTCCCTCACGGAGCAGCACATCCACCATGACGATAAAAGGGGAGGAACTCTGTGTAAAAAGATCCGAAACCCGCTGTTTTTCCGTCAAATTTACCTTTCCCTGAATAACGGAGCCGTCCGACGTTTTCAGGGTAATGGTTCTGTACTCCACATGATCCGAGTGTGTTGGTTCCTCCATTTTCTGATCTCCTCCATTCAACGGGGTTAGCCGGACAGGAAACTTTCGGGGTATCCAATATTACCCCGCTCTTTTTCCCGATGCAACCCGGAACTCAAGAAAAATGATAAACAATCCATAATTAAAATGAGCCGATTCAATTTAAAATGAGATTGTCACTTTATACTTTACATTACATACAAGACATGGTAACGGATAGTCTTTGTTAAAAAAATCAGGGTAAACTCAATTTCAGGTGCAGTTATGAAAAAAAAAGACGTGGAAGAATTCAAATCGATTCTACTCAATCAGCTGGAAGAGTTGTTGTCCCATGCAGATGACACCGTTTCAGGCATGACGACCCCTAAAGAGAACTTCCCGGATCCGACCGATCGCGCCTCCCTAGAGGCGGATCGAAACTTCATGCTCCGCATCAGGGACAGAGAAAGCAAGCTCATCAAGAAAATTAAAAAGGCCATTGCTCGTATCGATAACGGCACCTTCGGTATTTGTGAAAAATGCGGAGAGGATATTGCCAAAAAACGGCTTGAGGCAAGGCCTGTTACGACACAGTGCATCGAATGCAAAACCAAAGAGGAGGCTTTAGAAAAAGCCCTTGGATTATAATCACCGTGTGAACATCGACCTTCATGTTCACTCCAACGCCTCTGATGGCACGCTTTCTCCCATTGAACTGCTCACTCTGGCCGATCGATTAAAGATAGGTGCTCTGGCCATTACGGACCACGACACCATCGACGGCTCTAAATCCGCTCTGGCAGCCGGAATCCCGGATCAACTCCATTTCATTACCGGTGTGGAGATCAGTGCGTCTCGCCCCCCCTCATTTCCCGGCCCGGGCAGCTTTCACTTGCTGGGGTACCGGTTTCGGACGGACGATCCTGTCCTGAACAATATTCTAAGAAAACTGCAGGGAGCCCGTGAGCAACGCAACCCGCGTATCATAGAGCGTCTTGCCGGACTCGGCTTCGATATCCGACTGGAGGATGCACAGGCGGAAACCTCCGACAAAAGCCAACTCGGCAGGCCCCACATTGCGTCGGCCATGGTTACAAAGGGATTTGCCGGTTCCATAAATGAAGCGTTCGACCGCTATTTGGGAACCGGGAAACCGGCCTACGTGGATAAATACCGTATCAGCTGTTCCAGTGCCATCCGGGTCATATCGGACGCAGGGGGTATCTCTGTTTTGGCACATCCCGGTCTGCTGAACATTACCGACCCGCATCGTTTGGATCGTTTGATAGGTGAGTTAAAGTCCATGGGGCTTCAAGGAATAGAAGTCTATTATCCTGAACACACCCGGGCCCAGACCGCTCAATTCAGCAAAATGGCGATCCGCCACAAACTACTTGTCACTGGCGGTACCGATTTTCACGGCGCCATAAAGCCGGATATCCAACTGGGGATCGGCCGGGGTGATTTCTCGGTTCCTTATGAACTTTTCAAACAGCTTGAATCCGCCAGCGTTTAGGCAACCGCATGTCGAGAAACAAATCCCATACCATACTGGAAGAAAAGCTTGCCTATCGTTTCGACCAGCAGGGGCTCTTGGAGGAGGCACTCCGGCACAGTTCCTATGTCAACGAACAGCCGGACCGAAAGATTCGGGACAACGAAAGATTGGAGTTTCTGGGAGATGCTGTGCTGAACCTTGTCATCGGCCACATCCTGATGGATCGGTATCCGCACCTGGAAGAGGGCGAATTGTCCCGGATGCGGGCGACATTGGTAAACGAATCCCGTTTGGCCGGCATATCAAGACAAGTGGGCCTTGGAGATCTCATCTACCTTGGAAAAGGAGAACTTCAGACCAAAGGGCGGCAGAAAAAGTCGATCCTCGCGGATACCCTCGAAGCGGTAATTGCCGCTGTGTATCTGGATGGCGACTTTACGGCCGCATTCCGACTGGTTGACCATCTATTCGCTTCCCATGTGGAAACGGTGGCCACAAAGAGCGCCTCTCAGGACTTCAAAAGCCGTCTTCAGGAGGTCGCCCAAGTCTCCCGAAAAGAGATGCCGGTCTATCGCATCGTCGACGAAACCGGTCCGGATCACGACAAAACCTTTCGGGTTCAATTGAAAGTGCACACGATCACCACAGAGGGCGAGGGTAAAAGTAAAAAAGCCGCCGAACAGGAAGCGGCCAGAAAAGCGCTCGAAATTCTGCCGCCATAGCCTTTGACGCCTAGTCATGACGACAGTTGAGACAAAACCGCTGGTGATTCCTATTTTCCTCCCCAATGCCGGGTGTCCGCACCAATGTGTCTTCTGCAATCAAAGGGATATAACGGGTCGGAAAGCGTCGGTCTGTTCCAACACTTCATTCAACCGGATAGTGGACCGTTTCCTTCAGCTTTCAACCCGCAATCGGCACCCGGTTCAAATCTCATTTTATGGGGGAAATTTCCTCGGGTTGGAAAAAGCCGAGGTGCAGCGGCTGCTGGACGAAGCGGAAGGTCGCGTATCCCCAGGCCACATCCAAGGTATTCGATTTTCAACGCGTCCCGACACCATTACAGAAAAACGGTTGTCCTGGCTCAAGCCCTATTCCGTGACCACCATCGAACTGGGCGTTCAGTCTCTGAACGATAGGGTGCTGGCCAAAGCCGGCCGGGGGCATACCGCGGACGATGTGGTTCGGGCGGTTTCGCTGCTAAAAACTAATGGGTATGAAATCGGCCTTCAGATGATGGTGGGGCTGCCTGGGGATAACGACAAAAGCGCCATGGCAACGGCTGTAAAAATCGCAGATATGGCCCCGGATTTCGTCCGGATCTATCCCACATTGGTGTTTCGAAACAGCGTGCTGGCAGACTGGTACATGGCCGGGGACTACGAGCCGATGCCCTTGGATCGATGTGTCTCTCTGGTGAAAAAGGCCTATGCCGAATTTCGCAAGAGGGGTATTCCGGTGGTGCGCATGGGCCTTCAGGGTTCGGAAGAACCGGAGTTCGCCGATGCCCTGCTGGCAGGTCCGTTTCACCCGGCCTTCGGCCACCTGGTCCTTTCAGAGGACCTGCTTGATCGGGTAAGTGCGGAACTGGCCGCCATCAAGGGTTTACCAGAGGCGATCACCCTGCGGGTTCACCCCAGTTGGGAATCCCGCTTACGGGGCCAGGGAAACGATAATATGCGAATCCTGAAGGAAAGGTTTGGGATAAGGCAGATCCGGGTTTTGCGGGATCCGGCCTGCCGTAAAGGGAACCCGGTTGTTCAGATTGCAGGTTAACTGGACAGGATTTGCTCCTCTTTTTCCGGCAGGCGGACCACCAGAACGGGAATTCTGGATCGGCGGATCACACGTCGGGCGGTGCTGCCCAGCATCGCTTCCGCCAGTGTGCCGGTGCCGTGGGTGCCCATCACGATGAGATCGCTCTTTTTTTCCTCTACTGAAAGGAGGATCTCCTCCACCGGGTTGCCCCGTTTTACCAGAATTTCATCGGTGGTGAACGGCGGCTCCCCCTTGGCATCCGCCAGTTTCTCCTGGCAGAACCGATCCAGCACCTCTTTTATAGCAGCGCCATCCCGCCGTTTTCCGATGAGGGTATCCCTTGCCTCCTGAAAATGGCTGGCCTTGATCTTGTCCCATTGTTCCGAACTGATATATCCGACCACATTGGTGTCCAGGAGATCTGGAATTTCCGGCAGTACGTGAAGCAGCGTGATCTTGGCACCGTAGAGGTTGGCAAGGCTTTCGGCATAGGCAAAGGCATACCGGGCGTTTTCCGAAAGGTCGGTGGCATACAGAATGTTGTTCACTTCGACTTTTAAAGACGGCATGGGTTTTTATCCCTCCTGAATGGTTCGAAGGACGAGATTAGCTCGCCGGGGCTTTTGTGAAAAGCCCTTTCAAGTGCTTGATCCAAATACCGCTCAAAATCCATGAGTAGCAGTATGTTCCGACAATGATCAAAACAAACGCCTTTACGATATCCCAGTAGGACCCGTTCAGAGAAAATGCCGGCACGTAGCCGAACAGAAAGGGCCCTAAATAGAGAAACTTGGCGAATTTGAAGGAGGCGAAGGCGGTGCGCCACATATTGGCCTTGGCAATGGTAGCACCGGCAAAGGCGGCGATGCAGACCGGTGGTGTAATATTGGAATCCTGGGAGAGCCAGTAGACGATCATGTGGGCGGCAATCTCATTGACCCCCAGGTGAATCAGGGCCGGCACGGCCACCACAGCGGTAATCAGGTAGGCGGCGGTCACAGGAACACCCATCCCCAGCACCAGGGAAGCCAGGGCGACGAGCAGGATGGTCAGCCACAGACGGCCCGCCGCGAGGTTGATGATGATGTCGGCAAACGTCAGCATAAGCCCGCTGTAGGTCAGCACCCCGATGATGATCCCGATCACCCCCACGGTGGCGCCGATTTTCAGGCTGCTCTCCGCCCCTTTACGGGAGGCTTCGACGAATTTAACCAGCTCCATTCTGATATCAGCACCGCGCTTTCTCCGAATGAGCGCGATGACCACACCGATGGCCAAGCCCAGAAACAGGACCCGGTTACCGGACAGCACCGAACGGATCTGATTGACCGCGGCCGGTTCCATTACCTTTTTAAGAAGATTCATCGAGACGCCGAAGAACAATACCAGCGCCATAATCCACACCATGGTAAGATCCGTCTTGGTATCCGGTGTCTTGTGGCTCACGGCGATACAGGTGGCAATACCGATGATGGCCGAGTATCCCGGGGAAAAACCGGTGAGCATGAGGATCGTGATCACCACCAGGGGGGCGATGTAGAGCCACTGCTCCTTTAGAATCTGGCTGGCGCTCTCCTCGCTTTTCTCCCCCCTGATGTTGTGCATCTTGGCTTCGAAATGCACCATCATGAAAACGCTGAACACATACATCATGGCCGGGAATATGGCCACCAGCATGATCCTAGAATAGGGCATGCCGGTGAGTTCCGCCATGATGAAGCCGCCGGCACCCATGATGGGCGGCATGAACATACCGGAGATGGAGGCCGCCGGCTCGACACCGCCGGCGATATGGGGGCGGAATCCCGCCTTTTTCATCATGGGGATGGTAAATGCTCCCGTGGACACAGTATTGGCGATGGCGCTGCCCGAAATGGAACCGAACAGGCCGCTGGCGATCACCGACACCTTTGCCGGACCGCCGATTTTGTGCCCCACGGCCGCCAGGGGAAAGTCGATGAAAAACCGCTGGGCACCGCTTTTTTCCAAAAATGCGCCGAACAGAACGAACAGGATCACATAGGTCGCCAGCACATTGGCCATAATCCCGAACACGCCGTCGCTTTTATAGAAGATGCTGGTGCACACACCGGGGAAGGTGTCTCCGGCATGGGCGATGAGATCGGGCATGTAATCGCCGTAAACACCGTAAAGCAGCAATATGGTCCCCATGATGACAAACACCGTCCCCACCACCCGTCGGGCCAGTTCGATACCGATGAGCACGCCGATAACGGCCACGAACATGTCAAAAGGGGTCTCGGCGCCGGTGCGGTAGTTGATCACCTCGAAATTGATGATCCAGTAGCCGATGCTGAATATGGACAGAAAGATGAGGATATAGTCCACGATCCGCAGCCATTTGTTCTTGGATTTGTAGGCCAGGAAAATCAGGATATAGGTAATAATGACGTAAATTCCCCGGTGATACTGGGTGGCCGCCGGCTGCAACACCGCGGAATAGGAATAATAGAGGACCAGCGTGACAGCCAGTACGTCGAAAATGATCTTCTCCACTTTGTTCAGCTTGTCATACACGTCGATACCTGCCTGTAATTGGATTGCAAGGGTTCTTAAATCAGGGCGTTTCCGGTCATTGAATGTTTCAAGTAATCACGAAAATGTAAAAAGACACAAGCTTTTTAATTGATTCCCTTTTACGAATCCTTCATTCATTGAAGCAATTAATGGGGCTTGGCCGGAGAAATGAGGGACCGGGGCACTCCCGGTCCCTCATTTGAACCTGACGGCTTGGGCAAACCGATTCCTACATCATTTTGCCTTTTTCCTTCCAGAACTTGATGGCTCCCGGATGGAACGGGGTCACGATGTTGGTGGCACCGGTATCCAGGCTCATCTTCTTGAAGGTTTTTTTCTGGCCATACATGTGCTTCAAACCCGCGTCGGAATAGACCAGAGTGAGAAGCTTGTAAACGGCATCCGCCGATACTTTGGCGTTGGCCACCCACAGGGCGCTGTCCTGAAAGGAGGGAGAGTCGTAATCCACACCTTTGTATGTGCCGGCCGGAACCGCCAGTTTCCCGAAATAGGGATAGGCTTTGAAGAACCCGGCGCCCTCAGCATCCGCACCCAGATTCAGCAGGTCGATGTCGTTGGTCTGGGCGGCCATGATGACGGCTCCGCTGGGAAACGCGGTAAACAGCCAGAAGGCGTCCAGCTGATTGTTCCCAAAAGCGGCGGCGGCATCATTGTAACCCATGGCATTTCTCTCGATCTTGTCCCAGATCCCCATGTGGCTGAAGAACAGTTCACAGTTGGCAAACGCACCAGATCCAGCGTTGCCCACGCCGACCTTTTTGCCGGCCAGGTCCTTCACGCTTTTGATGCCGGATCCCTTTTTGACCACGAGCTGGGCCGGGGCGCCATATAGCCAGGCAACAGCCAGAACGTTTTCATATTTCTTCGTATCGTTTTTCATTTTACCGTTTCGTCCCAGCCATACATGTCCGGAGTAAACGGTGCTCATCTGTTGTCGTCCGGCGTTGGTTTTTCTCAGGTTTTCAACGGAGCCGGCGGATGTCTGCGCTTTGACGGAGATATTCTCAAGGGCCTTCACCGGTTTGTAAACCTGGATTCCGTTGGCAACCACCTGAAAGGTGCCGCCTGCAGGGCCGCCGCCGAAGATGATGCGCTCTTTTGCAAATGCACCGGTTGAGAATACAAAAGTCACCGCCAAAAGGGCGCATACACCGATGAGTAGGGGATTGTATTTTTTCATAAGTTGCCTCCTGTAGTTTGTTTCGACGGAAGTCGAAATAAGTTAATACCACCAAACACCTTTTAAGTTAATGCGCTTGAATAAAATGTAAAACGGTTTTCTGGCACCTCCTTTCCAAGCTGTATCCATTGTAAAAATGGCCTCAACAAAACCATCGATTGAATAAGAAGCGATCGGATATGCACGATAGAATAACCGCCAGCGTATCTGAATAAACTAACAGGAGGATAGAGTGCGGGTCAATTGGACAATTTCTGATTGTGTTGTCAGAGTATTTCTTACAAAACGCGAGGCATCCCATCGATCAGGGTTCGATGAGATGGTTCTGCATGGCGAATCGCGACAGTTCCGCATTATTGCGAAGATCCAATTTTTTCAACAAACGGTATCGATAGGTGTCAACCGTCTTGATGCTGATGCCGTAAGCCTCGGCAATCTCCCGGTTGGTATGGCCCAGGGCCAGGCGTCTCAACACCTGAAGCTCCCGTGTGGAAAGGGAATCCAGCAAAGATTTTCCCTGGGATCGTTTCGCCACCCGCAGGGCAAGGGATTCGGCTGCCTCCTCCGTGAGATAGCGTGACCCGCTGTGAACCTTCCGGATCGCCTTGACCAACTGTTCAGGCGCCGATTTTTTGGTGATATACCCCATGGCACCGGTTTCGATGGCCCGCACCACATACTGCGCCTCCTCATGCATGGTGAGAATCAATACCGGCATCTCTGGATATTCGATCAGAAGCCGGGACGTCACTTCCAACCCGTCCAGGTCGGGCATGGAGATGTCGATGACTGCCACATCCGGCGGGTTTTTCCGGGCCAGCCGGATCGCCTCCCGGCCGCTTTCTGCCTCGCCGCTGACCATCATATCCTCGGTATCCTCCACGATCCGCCGCAGTCCGGCCCGCACAATACTGTGATCGTCTGCCAGCATCACCTTGATCATATCCCCTCCTCGTCTTACCGGCCCTTATGTTGAATCGGCGCTTCGAAATGGACCATCGTGCCGTTTCCCGAACGGGACCGGACTGTCAGCTCACCACGAACCAGGGCGGCACGTTCCTTCATGCCAGCAATACCCAGGCCGTCCGATTCCGGAAGTTTCGACGCATCAAATCCACAGCCGTTATCCTCGATGGTCAGCATCAACCGATGATCCATGGCCTCGAGCTGCACATCCACCTGGTTGGCATCGGCGTGCCGGGCCACATTGGTCAACGCTTCCTGGGCGATGCGGTAGACGGCTGTGGCCAGGTTATTGGTAACGATGGCGACGTGACGTTGTTCGAACACACAGGTAATTTCCGTTCTTCTTTCAAAGTCGGAGGTAAACCACTCCAGGGCGTCCACCAGCCCAAGCGTGTCCAGCACTCCCGGCCGCAACCGGACAGCCATGCGCCGCACCTCTTCAATGGTTTCATCGATGAGGTTCCGCATGGTCAGGGCCCGCTCCGAAGCCTCGGGAAACCGATCCCGCAGACGCTCCATGATCCAGACCGAGTCCATTCGAAGCGCAGTAAGAACCTGTCCCAGTTCATCATGAAGCTCCCGGGCAATTGCGGATCGTTCCTTTTCCTGGTTTTCCATGATCCCAGCCGACAGGCGGCGAAGCTGATTCTGTGCCTTTTTTAGATCCGTTACATCCGTCGAGATCGCGCAAACACCGCTGGGATCGCCCGTTTCATCGTAAACCGGAAATTTCACGGAAAGATAGGTGTGTACGCCGTCGGCCAACGGAAACTGCTCTTCCACCTGAATCGAACCGTTTTCAGACAGGACTTTTTGGTCGTTGCGGCGCAAAGCATCGGCGACAGGCTCTGAAAAAATATCATAATCCGTTTTTTTTCTGATCTCTTCCATCGAAATACCAAACAGCGCCTCAAAACGGGAATTGACCAGTATGTACCGTCCATTTCTGTCTTTGATGCAGACGAAAGAGGGCGTGTTCTTGAGAATGCCTGTAATTTCACTGGTGCGTTTTTGAACCTGCCGTTCTAGATCCCTGGAATATCGGCTGAGTTCCTCTTTGGCCTGTTTCAGGGCCTCCTCCGCCAGTTTTCGCTGTGTCACATCGATGGAGACCGCTAAAGAGCGGACAATATCCCCCTTTTCATCCCGCTCACCGATGGCAGAAACGATGGCATCGATGGTTTTTCCATTTTTTTTAACAAATTGATAGGGAATATCCCTCACCAGTCCGGTTTTAAAAAATTCCGGTATCACGATATTCTCAAGATAATCTCCAGATTCCTTTGTTAAAAATCGGCTCAATTTTTCCCCAATCACCTCCCCCCGTTCGTAACCCAAAGCGGCCAGCCAGTGATCGCTCACACTGACCAGCCGGATTTTCCGGTTGACCGAATGCAGCATGGCAGGGGCATTGTGATAGATCGACCGGTAGCGCTCTTCGCTAACCCGAAGGGCGCTTTCCGCCGCCTTCCGTTGTAGGATTTCCTGGCTGGCCTTTCGATAGAGCAGGAACACAGCGAATCCGATGAGGACACAGAGGGAAAGCAATATGGGGCCGGTGATTCGAATCAGCGGTGCCGTCACCTTGTGGGTGATGTCACTGAGGTTATGGAGCAGGTAGACGTTCCACCCCAAGTGGTTTTCCAGTGGTTTTTTATGAACCAGGTACTCGGCACCCGAATCGTCAGTGGCATTCCCCTTTTCCGGAATCGTCAGCCCGATCCAGTCCCAGGGACCTTCACCAAACTGCCTGGAGGTTCTGATATTCTGTTTTTTCTCATCCGATAACCGACGGATAGACCGGTAAAGCCAGTTGTTTCGGTTGGATATGAAAATTATGCCGGCAGGATCCGTCACCATTACGACCTCATTACCCGTTAAACTGAGATCCTTTTCAACCCGTTCCACGGAGGCCTTGATCACCACCAGACCAATGGGGATGTCTTCGCCCGGCTCAAAGATAGGATAGCTATAGTAAACCCCCCGCTTTCGCGATGTGGTCCCAAGGGCGAGGTAGGTTGCAGGTGCACTGTGAATCGCCTGCTGGAAATAGGGCCGGAATGCAAAATTCTTCCCGAGAAAACTGTCGGGGGCATCGCGGTTGGAGGAAGCGACCGTGGTCCCCTCATGGTTCATCAAGTAACAGACATCCACCTCCAGTGTTTCTTTATAGTGATCCAAAATGGCATTGGCCTGACGTTGTGCCGACGATCCGGGGCGAACCAGCATCTCCAGTAGTTCGTCCATCCCTGCCAGGGATCGGACCGGTTTGATGTTCTCCGACAGATACGCCGACAGGTTTTTGGTCACCATTTCAAGACGTGCGGCCGACTGCTGGTGGGCCTCTTTGAAAGCAGACTCTTTAAGCGACAGGTAGTAAAAAAACCCGCCGGCGGATGCCGATAAAAATGCGAGCAGCGAAAGAATCAGTAATATCAATCGAAGTCTCATGGGTTACCGGTTAACAGAAAAGCGAGCGGGAGACAACCGTGTTGAAACCCTTTGTTTACTATATTTGTCTATTGACAATCGCCATCGGATGGTTCAGCCTGCCCGCCGAACGGGATCTTTTCCGTTCATTCCAAGACACAAAACTCGGGATCCATGGTAAATTTAAATATACCCTTTGATTATGCGGCTTGATGGCATCGGGGTTTGACAATCTGATCTGCTGAAGGGGGTGGGCAGAATCTTTTTCGAAGTCCGTAACCTGGTCAAGTATTTCGGCGGGCATGCCGCCGTCAACAATGTCAGCTTCCATGTCGAAAAGGGAGAGATCCTGGGCCTCATCGGTCCCAACGGATCCGGCAAAACCACCCTGTTCAACCTTATCAATAACCGCTATCCAGTGGACAGCGGAACCATCCATTTTAAGAACCGGGATATCACCGGGATGCAAACCCACCGCATCAGTCGTCTTGGTATCGGCCGCACCTTCCAGTTGGTTAAACCGATACGGGGATTGACCGTATTGGAAAACGTGATGGCCGCGGCGTTTTCAAAAACGCGTTGCAAGAATAATTCCCGGGAAAAGGCCCTCGCAGTCCTCCATTTCTGCCATCTGGATCACCTGATGGATCTATCTTCGGAGCGCCTTTCGCTGGGGGAGCGGAAACGATTGGAAATCTCACGTGCGCTTGCCACTGATCCCAGGTTGCTGCTTTTAGATGAGATGACCTCCGGACTGAACCCCGTGGAACAGGAAGAAGCCATCGTGCTGATCCGTAAAATCCGAGAAACCGGCGTTGCCATCATCATCGTTGAGCATATCATGAAAGTGATCATGACCCTCTCCGATCGAATCCACGCCCTCAATTTCGGCCGCACGATTGCCGAGGGCACTCCGGAAGAGGTGGCGGCCCATCCGGCGGTCATCAGCGCCTATCTGGGAGGGTCGGATGTTGAAGGTTAGCCATATTGATCTTTTTTACGGAGATCTCCAGGTGCTCTGGGATGTTTCTTTTGGTGTTCGGGAAGGCGAAATTCTTGCGCTCATCGGCCCTAACGGAGCCGGAAAGACGACACTTATCCGGGCGATCTCTGCACTGGTACCCGTGGCCAAAGGATCCATCCGGTTCGACGGGTTGCGCTTGGACCGGCTCCCCCCCCAAGACATGATCAAATACGGAGTGGTGCAGGTTCCCGAGGGCCGGCGCCTGTTCCCGGATATGTCCGTTGAGGAGAACCTCAAGCTGGGTTCCCTTTATGGAAAAGCCAGGATCAAACGAAATGAAACCCTTGAAACTGTCTATGGTCTGTTTCCACTGCTCGGGGAACGCCGGAAACAAATAGTGGGCACCCTGTCCGGTGGCGAACAGCAGATGACCGCCATCGGCCGCGGATTGATGGCCCTTCCCCGGTTAATGATGTTGGACGAACCCTCGCTTGGACTCGCCCCCCTTATCGTCAGGGATATTTTTCAATTGATCGAAAAGATACATGGTGAGGGGGTCACGATTCTTCTGGTGGAGCAGAATGTACAGCAGACCCTCGCCCTGTGTCATCGGGCCTATGTACTGGAAAGCGGCCGGATCACCATGGAAGGAACGGGACGGGAACTGATGGCGGATGCCAGGATCCAAAAAGCCTATCTTGGGATCTGAGCTACATGACGGACTTATAGAACTCTTCTGGCTCCGCCACTTTCTGGGGACGTTTGGTGTATCGTGTCGGGACGGTGCCCTCTTTGAAACATTCAAATAGGGTTTTTTCCGATTCCGGAACCGGTAGAAATCCTGTCTTTGCATCGATTTTTGAAAAGACCACCCCTTCGGGGACCTGAAATATCTTAATGGGTTTATCCTTCAGGATCGCCTTCATAAAGCCCAGCCAGATGGGGCTGGCAGCGCGGGAACCGGTCTCCCCCTTTCCGATAGGAGCTTCGTCATCCAAACCGACCCATGTTCCCGTGATATACTCCGGTGTGAATCCCACAAACCAGGCATCATAAAGGTTGTTGGTGGTCCCTGTTTTGCCGGCCACCGGACGGTTCAGGGCCCTCACGCGCCTTCCGGTACCCGTTTTCACGACGCTTTCGAGCAGACTGGTCATGATAAACGCCGTACTCTCCTCGATCACCCGCTTCCTTTCCGGGGATGCCTCGAAAATCACCTTCCCATTCCGGTCCTCGATCCGGGTGATAAAGACCGGTGGTATGAGGTATCCGTTGTTGGCAAAAACGGAGTAGGCGACCGCCACTTCCAGCACGGAAAGGCCCGAAGAACCCAAAGCGATGGAGAGGTTCCGGCTGATATCGGAGGTAATACCCAATCTCCGGGCATATTCGATGGCGTAATCGATCCCGATCTGCTGAAGGATCTTTATGGTGACAACGTTGCGCGATTTGGCCAGTGCCTGTCTGAACAGCGTTGGCCCGTAAAACTTCTTCCCGTAGTTCCGGGGTTTCCAGGTATGATCCCGCTGGACGTCCTTGAAGACGATGGGGGAATCGATAATCATGGTGGCCGGTGTAAAACCCTTGTCTAAAGCGGCGGCATAGATCACCGGCTTGAAAGCGGATCCCGGCTGCCGACGGGACTGAATGGCCCGGTTGAACTGGCTTTCCCTGAAATCCCGGCCGCCGACCATCACCTTGACATGACCGGTTCCCGATTGAATGCAGAGCAACGCGGCCTGGGCGTCCGGGGTTTGTTCCAGGGCCAGCTCCCACATTTCGGCACCTTCCGGTTTTCCAAGAATACGCACCTCGACCACGTCCCCCACCCGAAGCACCTGTCCCGGGTGTCGGATACGGGATTCATACCACGCTACATCGGGGTTGGGTTTGCGTGCCCAGCGCATATCGGCGAGTTTTATGGTCCCTGCGGCGCTGCCCATCCGGACGGTCACCATATTGGTGGTGTCGTTTACATCGATCACCACTCCGGAGACCACCTGACCGATCGCAAGTTTCCGCTGGTTCTCCTCATCCTGAAACGACCGGATCACCTCTTCGATCTCTTCGGGAGACAGATGTTTGATGGCACCACGGTACCCCCTGCGCTTGTCCAGATCCTTCAAACCCCTTTCGATCTCGGCACGGGCAATTTTTTGCATTTCGATATTGACCGCCGTGTAGATCTTTAGCCCATCTTCGTATAGAGCATCCTTTCCATAGGACTCTTGGACGTGACGGCGGACATGCTCTGTGTAGATGGGAACTTTTTCAATGTACCAGTTTCGCCGGGGTTTGACGTCCAGCTTTGTATCGATGGCTTCCGTTGCCTGGACATTGGTAATATATCCCTCTTCAACCATTCGGTTCAGGGCATATATTTGCCTTTGTTGGGCCCTCTCCGGGTGCCGGAATGGGGAATACCGGCTGGGAGCCTGTGGAAGTCCTGCAAGCATGGCACATTCGGCCAGGTTGAGATCCTTGACCGATTTGCCGAAATAGTTCTCCGCAGCCGCGGCAACGCCGTAGGCACCGTGGCCCAGGTAGATCTGGTTCAGATAGAGAAAAAGCACCTCCTCCTTTGAAAAAGATTTCTCGATCCGATAGGCGAGAATGGCTTCCTTGATTTTACGCGTATAGCTCCTTTCCGGAGTCAGCAGAAAGGATTTGGTGACCTGCTGCGTAATGGTACTGCCTCCCTGAACGATGGTTCCCGCTTCCAGATTCTTGAAAAAAGCACGAATAATACTTAAAATATCCACTCCTTTGTGCTTGTAAAACCTTGAATCTTCAGCGGCGATAAAGGCCTCTGTCAGCATTTTGGGAATCTCGGACAGGGGGGTGACGATACGCCTTTCCCGATAAAATTCGGCGATTTTTCGGTTATCGTCGGAATACACGGTGGTGACAACCGGGGGGCGATAATCCGCTAGGGTGGAGATTTTGGGCAGTCCCTCGGACAGATAAAAAAAGATCCCCGCTATCCCTGCAGCACCTAACATCATACCCAGGAAGGTGACCCAGAACAAAAGTCGGAACACTTTTTTGAAAAAACCGCCGGGCTCGCGGGTGGCCCTTTCTTTCATGATCTGGGATTTACTTTTACGTTTAGACATCAGGCTGGATCAACCTCCCCTCCAACGACCGAAGGCGGTATAAACGCCGGCCCGGCCCATGGACGCCCCTATTTATCAGAGAAACCGTAATAGCGCAAGATGCGGCCGGGAAAAAATTATTTGACAATCCGACAGCTTCTAGTTACTCAAAAGGGCTTTATTGGATGCTTTGCCTTCTTTGGCCGCATCCTTTCTCGCCTTTCCCGGAGGTAGGTGATGATTCAACTGGATTTTGAAAAAACCGACGGACTGATTCCGGCAGTGGTACAGGATCATGACAGTAAAGAAGTGCTGATGCTGGGCTTCATTGATCGGCAGGCCTGGGAGGCTACCCTCGAAACTGGACGGGCAACCTTTTTCAGCCGCAGCCGCCAGACGCTCTGGGTGAAGGGCGAGACATCAGGCAATGTGCAATTGGTAAAGGAGATCCGGGTCGACTGCGACAACGATACCGTGATCTATATGGTGGAACAAGTCGGGGGGGCCGCCTGCCATACCGGCCATCGTTCCTGTTTTCATAAAAGCGTCAAAAACGGCGCCCTTAAGGTGATCGGACAACCGATCTTCGATCCGAAGGAAGTGTACAAAAAATGACCAGCAAACTGAAACTGGGTATTCCAAAGGGCAGTCTTCAAAATGCCACCATCGCGCTTTTCAAACGATCGGGGTGGAACATCAATGTCAACGGTAGAAGCTATTTCCCCGAGATTAACGACGATGCCATCGAGTGCGCCATCTGCCGCGCCCAGGAGATGAGCCGATATGTGGAAGACGGTACCCTCGATGCGGGTCTCACCGGAAAGGACTGGATTGCGGAAAATGAATCGGATGTGCATGTGATAACGGATCTGATCTACTCAAAGGTCAGTTCCCGTCCGGCCCGCTGGATCGTGGCCGTTCCATTCGATTCTTCCATCCAATCCATTGAAGACCTGAACGGAAAGAAAATCGCCACCGAACTGGTCCAGTTTACACGACGTTACTTTTCGAAGAAAAACATCAATGTGGCCATTGAATTTTCTTGGGGTGCAACAGAGGCCAAGGTCGTGTCAGGGCTGGCCGACGCCGTCGTGGAGGTCACCGAAACCGAGAGCACCATCAAGGCCCACGGCCTGCGCATCATCCATGAGTTGATGCAGACAAACACCCAGTTGATCGCCAATCGGGACTCGTGGAATGACCCGGAAAAAATAGAAAAACTGGAGCAGATCGCCCTTTTGCTCAACGGCGCCCTTCGGGGAGAAAAGCTGGTGGGTCTCAAAATGAATGTACCAGAGGACAAGCTTGAAAGAATCGTTTCCCTGCTGCCAAGCCTCAATGCCCCGACGGTTGCGCCGCTGTATCATTCAGACTGGTTTTCCGTGGAAACAGTCACCGGGGCGGATGTGATAAGAGAACTCATCCCCAATCTGATGAAAAACGGTGCGGAGGGGATAATCGAATACCCGCTCAACAAGGTGATTTAGATTCGGACACATTTAATGCACAATAATGATTCCCGGACGGACACTATATAGGGAGTTGACATGGATGAAACACCGAAAATGCCATCGCGGCTGAATGACATCACATCTTTTATCGTGATGGATGTGCTAGAGCGGGCCCACGAGATGGAACGCAGGGGCATCGATGTGATTCACCTTGAGGTCGGCGAGCCGGATTTCGACACCCCTGCGTGTATCAAGGCCGCAGCCTGCCGTGCATTGGAGGAGGGACACACCCATTATACCCATAGCCTGGGACTGGTAGAGCTTCGGGAGGCTATCTGCAAGCATTACGAAAAGGTCTACAGGGTTTCCGTGAACCCGGATCAGGTGGTGGTCTGTTCCGGGACCTCCCCAGCCATTTTCCTTCTGTTTTCCGTCCTCCTCGAGGAGGAGGACGAAGTGATCATCTCGGACCCACACTACGCCTGTTATCCCAATTTTATACGGTTTCTCGGTGGCAAACCGGTCACCGTACCGGTTTTTGAAGCCGACGGCTTCCAGTATCGCCCGGAAGCGATTCGGGAAAAAATCACCGGCAGGACAAAAGGGATCTTCATCAATTCCCCCTCCAATCCAACGGGAAATCTGCTTTCTGCTGAACGTATGGAGGCCATCGCCGGAATGTCACCCCATATTATTTCAGACGAGATCTACCATGGCCTGGTTTATGAGGGAAAGGAACACTCCATCCTGGAATTTACAGATCGGGCGTTTGTGTTGAACGGATTTTCAAAGCTCTACGCCATGACCGGTCTCCGGTTGGGTTATCTCATTGCACCCAAGGCCTATATCCGGCCCATTCAGAAACTCCAGCAGAATTTCTTCATCTCTGCAAACGCCATGGTCCAGAAAGCTGGAGTGGCCGCCTTGACAGAGGCGGAAAAAGACACCGCCCACATGAAGTCGGTGTACAATGAGCGCCGAAAATATATGATCCGCCGGCTCAAAAATATGGGCCTTGGCATCACTGTGGAACCAACGGGGGCATTCTATGTCTTCGCCAATGCAAAACATATCTCCCAAGATTCATTTAAACTGGCTTTTGACATACTTGAAAAGGCTCGTGTCGGCGTCACCCCCGGGATCGATTTCGGAAAAAGCGGGGAAGGATATCTGCGGTTTTCCTATGCCAGTGCCATGGATAACATCCGGGAGGGTATGGACCGGCTGGAAAAATACCTGAGCAGATCGGATCGATCTATTAATAATCAAGATCGTTAAACGACCCGCTAAAAAAACCAGATACTGGTTTCTCGATACTGGATACTTGTAAAACCTTTCACCCAAGACCATCATCCCAGTATCCAGCGTCCAGCATCCAGCATCCAGATATGATCATCAAATCCGCCGAATTTATAACCAGCGCCACCAAACCCTCCCAATATCCGCCGGCAATGCTTCCGGAAATCGCATTTGCCGGGCGATCAAATGTGGGTAAATCCTCCCTGATCAACAAACTCGTCAATCGCAGGCATCTTGTTAAAACGAGTCGTACACCGGGTCGCACCCAGCTGATCAATTTTTTCGACATCAATGCGTCTTTCACTTTCGTGGACTTGCCCGGTTACGGTTACGCCAAAGTTCCGGCTGCGGTCAAAAAAAAATGGGGGCCCATGATCGAAACCTATCTGACGACACGCAAAACCCTCAAGGGGGTCGTGTCGATCATGGACATTCGCCGGCAACCGGGTCTGGAGGAACAGAATCTGGCCGGTTGGCTGGGCAGCTACCGGATCCCCATCCTACGGGTTTTAACCAAATCGGACAAACTTTCCAAAACCAAGCAGAAAAAACAGGTGGATCTCATCTCCTTCGGTCTGGGCTTGGAAAAAGAAACGCTGCTGCTCTTTTCAGCCAAAACAGGAAAGGGGCGGGATGCGGTGTGGCGCGCCATCGAAGCGTTGATCACGGAGTAGAATCGCGCCCGGATTCCGAGCGATAAAACAGGTCGCACCGTGTGGTTTTTCTCCTACAATGGGTCTTGAAAACGATTTGAAATTATCTATAAAATTGGATTTTTGTTCAAAATCGTGGAGGATCCAAGTTCCAACCCGCAGGAATACGATTGTATTTCGAGGAGTTGAAACGAAGATCCGACAAAGAGATTGGGCAAAAAGACTTTTTATAGATGATTTCTAATAGCGGACCAGCAGATTCAAATGCACCTTGCAGTCCCCGGCATCGGTCGTGTCCGCCTTGTCCAGGGCGACGGCGGCGTCCAGAGACAGGCTAGTGTAGCGCTTCCAGAACCATCGAATCCCCAGACCCGTGCCGGCGATAAAATCATCTCCATTCTGGCCCGGACCGGGATTTTCAAGACGGAGCCAGCCCGCGTCCAAAAATCCCACCATGTGCAGGCGATAGGGCAGCGGGGGCGCCCACACCTCGAGGCTGATCTGCTCCCCGCTGTCCCCTGAGATTTCCCGCTCTTCATATCCGCGAACCGATCGCGAACCGCCAATGCCGAATTGCTCGCCAGGTATCAGTATATCCCCTGTCTCCTGTCCGGAAAGTCGTCCGCGAAAGCGCCACTTCTTCGGCAACAGCAAATCAAGGTCCGCCCCGTACCGAAGCACGTGCCAGTCGGTATCCGCCCCGGCCCTTGCGGCATTATAGGCGGTAGCATCATTGTTGACACCGCTTGTAAGATTACGGACGTAGTCGAGATAAAAGCTACCGATGCCCTTGGTTTTTTCCAAACGACCCGTATATCGGAAGGAAACGGGCCGGGTACGAACGTCCAGCCCGATGGTGGACCCGCTGAATTCAGTATCATTTTCAAACAGCCGGTCTTGGATGCCGAGACTTATTTTGTGGCTGTAAGCGCCCACGGGTAAAAGCGTGTGGTCCACACTGATCCCTCCAAAATTGCCCTTTCCGCTGACGTCGAAGAAATCGGCCACCAGTCCCTGATCCACCTCGGAATGGGAGTAAAATATGGAAGCCCTCGATGCCAGACGATATAAAGGAATCTGGTAATGCATCCCCACCTGAACCACATCACTGACATACTGGGGAGATGTGGAATAGGTCAGTGTGGCCGAGTGATCCTTTTTAAAAAGGTTGCTGTGTTGAGCGCCAAGGGAGAGTCTCATACGGCCGGTTTCGGCATCGCCGGTGTTGGTCAGGGTTCCGAAAAACTGAAGGGGCCTTGTCTCTGCCACCTTCACTCTGACATCGATGGTTTCCGGAATCTCACCCTGGCGGAAAAATACGGATGTTTTACGGGCCGGATGCTCGTTGACCACTTCAAGCAAGCGGGCGATTTTAAGGGTATTGATCGTTTTACCGCTCTCCAGCAACGGCAGGCTGGCCAGGATGGTGTCTTCTGAATATCGCTGGTTTCCCTCAACGGTCACCAGACCGATCTCAAATGCTGAAATTCTCAATACCACCTTTCCGCCTGCTAGCTGCTGCGGGGGAATGGTCACCCGGTGGAACGCATACCCCTTCTCCTTGATAACGGTTTCAAGGGCAGAGGCCCCCGCTTCCAGGCCAGCCAGTCCATCATGTTCACCGAGAAAGGGCATCAATACCATCCGGGTCTCCCAGGCCGGCAGCGGATTGTCCCCCTCGACGGCAAATTCCTCAACGGTGAAGGCCACCTTCGGCACCTCCGAGGACCCAGCGGGAAGGGCCGCCAAAAGCCAAAGGATCAAAAGGAAACCGGTGATCCTGAATGTCCCCGCATTTCGACTTAATAGACGATCTCGCACTCGCACTCCTCCTGGCCTTCTTCATCGGATTCGCCATCCTCAGGCCCATCTCCACCGGAATCGCCTTCTTCCAATTCTTCCGCCGCGGGTATCCCAAAGGAATCGTCCATCCTGGACTCAACCTTCTCCCTCCAGCGGTTGATCTCCTTTGGTTTCGGTATGATGTCGTTGATCATGAACAGTGGACTGGATTCCAGCCTTGACAATTCACCAATCTGTGGGTCGGCATAACCCGCTTCCCCTTTGCCCAGATGCAACTCGTCTCCTTTCTCGTTGGACATGACAACATGTCCCTCATCGACGCTGACATACAATCCGGGTTCCGATTTTTTCTGCGAAACGGCACCGAACAGTTTGTTCATATCCACAGGGACTTCCTCCGGGGCAGGTGCGGGTAAATTCAGTACGGCCGGCGGAGGTGACGGGGGCAATACGACCCGGGGGCTCCAACCGGACACCATCGCTGCGGCTCCGGCACCGATGACCTGGGCCGGGCCGCCAAATGGCGTGACACTGACGGCACCATCCCTTACGCCGACAAAAAGGTTTCTCCCGGGATCTGCGAGGCCCGGGTCGAAGATTTCACCGATATTAACCTGTACCGATTCTGGTTCGGCAAACGGGTTATCTGCAAGGAAACCGGGAACGGACGGGACCGGTGTCGACTGGGGGGCATCGGCAGGAAGGAAAAGGGCCTGATTGGGTCCGGCATCCCCCCTGCTTTCCAGGCCGTCGATACTGGTCAGGTCGGCCGTCCCATCCCTGACGAAAAACACCATTCCATCTCTGGCGGCAGGGCTTCCTGGATCGATTCCCATGGCCGTTAACTGGTCGGAGGTAAAACCGGACAGGTCTTGAATATCCACCGCCGATCCCCGGACTCCTACGACGGCTGTTGCGGTCCGGATTTTGAATGAGGCGGGATTGCGTTTGGCCATCCAGCCTGAAACCGCCCGCATGGCGCCACGATATAGACGAAAGATCAGGCTTCCGTCCTGATTCCTGTCATAATGATAATCTTCAACGGCAAATCGGGTATTGGCCTGCAAGGTGGCACGGCTGTCATCCCGAAAAACGAGCACGGTGAATCCGCCGGCCGCCGTATCGAGGATATCGCCTACGTAAACCGAATCCCCTTTACGGATGACCCGCTTTTCGCCGTCGCGCCCCACGACCCGAACCTCCCCTTTTACCCGCACCGCCCGGGCAGCCGGGAGCGGTTTTCCGCTTCCGGCTTCTTCGCTGCAGTCCCCTTCACATTGGCGGATATCAAACGCTGTGCCGCGCAATCCGACAACGGCCGTTGGGGTGGAAACCCGGTAGGCGTCGGGCCGGCGCTTGGCAATGATGCCAGACAACATGCGGACGCCCCCTGAGATCAACCGGAAAAAGGCACCCCCTGTTTTTTTCTTTGCCGTATATTCGTATCGATCCACGGACATTCGAGAGCGAGGCGGCAGGCTCATTCGGCTGCCGTCGCGGAACACGATAAGGGCGGTGCCGCCGGCACCGGTCTGCAGGATATCACCCTGATAAACCGGTCCCCCTGAAAGCACGCGCCTGAAATCACCTTCGTCTGATATAGCAGACAGGTTCCCGTTCAATTGGGCGACGCGGCCGATGACGGGTGTCTGCGGAGTCGTTGGCGAGGTTTTGGTAACCGTTTTATCATCGCCGCAGTTCCCTTCGCAGAGCCGGGCATCGAACTCGGTCCCCCTTACCCCCACGACTGCGGTGGCGGTCCGGAGCTGAAATCCCTTGTCAGGATTTCTTTTGGCAATGAGTCCGGTGAGCGCCCTGAGACCTCCTTTGAAAAGACGCATGATCGCGCTCTGCTTTTTTTTCCGATAGGCGTACTCCTGAAGGCCGACAACGGTATCCGGACGAACCGTGATTCGGCTGCCGTCGGACAACCGTATCAAGGCGAAACTATCCTTTCCGGTTGTGACGACATCTTTTTCAAACAAAGGTTGATCCTTGCCAAGGATGCGCTGCGCGCCATCCCCGTCACGGGCGGAAACCGCCCCGCGGGTATACTCCACCGAACCGATTCGGTCCGCCTCTGCATGAACAAAAGCAGGCAGGGTTAAGAGGCAGGCCAGTGTGATCCAGATGAATTGATTTATGCGGTTGGTCATTGCGCTTCCTATAAAAATTACATGCGCACTAACGTCCAATATGTATGACGACAGTTAATGCATTCTGTTACTTTTTCTTGCACTTACAAACCAGGGTGCCTTTTTTCTTCTCGTCCTCCTCTTCTTCTTCATCACTGGTGTCATCTGATACCGCTTCCGCGCTCGCCGCTTCTTCCCCCTCCTCTTCTTCAGTTTCATCCACGGTTACTTCTGTCAGCTCTTCACTTTCAGCCGTTTCACTGCCGGCATCGGACTGGTCTTGAAGGGTTAGAACCGATTCGGTAGTAATTTCAGAGCTTTCCTGCACTACCTCCGGTATGATTTCGGGCTCCGGCTCGGGCTCCGGCTCGGGCTCCGGCTCGGGTTCCGGCTCCGGTTCGGGTTCCGCTTCCGGCTCAGGCGTCACTTCCGACTCGGATTCTGTCGTTGTCTCACCTGTGATGTTCACATTGGCAACCCCGGCGTAAATGCCCCCTTCATTGGTGCCGTTACCGAACGGGCTCGTCCCCAGCAGGGTGCAATTGGAACAGGAGGTGGCCGTAAGGTTGGCGGTACCGGTGCCACCGCCGCCTTCAATAACGGCATCTGCGTTGGTACCTGCTCCGGTGGCCAGAGAAAGGCCACTGCCTGCACTTAGGGTTACCGTTCCCGAGGAGGCACCGATAAGGCCAAAGCTGCTCGAACCGCTACCCCCGGTCACGGTGATATTCTGGCCTGCCGTGCCGGAGACAGTGTTGGCTGAGATATACGCGGGGCTGTTGTTTCCACCGCCACCTGTCACGATGATGCTACCGCTTACCGAAAGACTAATAAGCGGCGGATCGATGGTAGCCGAGGCGCTGGCGGCAGTTCCTCCGATAACACTCAAATCCCCTCCCACCGTGAGGGTTTGATTACCGGTGGATTGGATCTTGGCGGATTTGCTGGCGGAGTTGCTGCCTTGCACCTTGAGGCATTGGGTGGTGTCGATATCGATGGTGCCTGTGCCTGTGGCATTTAGCTTGGCGAGACCGCCAACGGCTCGGATCTCCATGTAATCGGCATCAATATCTACTTTATCAGCATTCACCTGTGTATCGGATGTGGTTCCCTCAATATAGAAATCACCCCTTCTCACCTGAAAGGTTCCACTGGTGACGTTCACGGTTGAGTTTTTAATTCTCGACTCCTCCACTGCCGCAATCTGGATCAGATCCCCCCCGGAAGTCAGGTTGGCCTGGACGTCGATGCTTTCACCGGCCAGGTTGATACTCCGGGGGGCGTTGGTGCTGCCGATGGCGGCTGAGATGTTGATGTCCTTGCCGTTGTTGCCGTAGCTGGAGGTAGTGCTGTAGATGTTTGAAATATTGAAGGTCCCTAGACCCGTAATACCGGTGGACCCGTCCCAACCCGATACGAATGCGGTAATGGCGGTGTTGGCGCTATCCACCGCGGAGGTGATGCTCAAATCGGCCTTGGACAGGAAGTGCAGTGAAAAGCTGTTGTTGGGGTTGAATGCATGATCGATGGTGAAGACACCGGTACCGGTGTTGCCGATGGTGACATCCCCCACTTTGTTGTTTTTCTCGAACCGGTTCTTGAAATCGCTGTCGATGTCGAAAACTGTGGTGTCCGACGCATCGGTCGTGTCGTAGTCAAGGCCGCTGGAGAGGAAGAGCACGGGAGCGTTGGTGACGCTGCCGCCTGCCTTTGTGGCGTGTCCAATGTGCCAGATGCCCGTCTGGTCTTCCAGGCTTGTTTCACTGGTCACCCGGACATCCAAGGCTCCCTCCGCATCGACGACGGCGTTTTGGGAGGCATCTCCGTGGCCCACCTGGGCATGGCTGGCGGTACCCGTACCCCCCTTTAGCTTGAGGTCGGTGGCGTCGACGTGGACCTTGCCGTCTCGGTCGCCGGAGGTCCCGTCAGACCCACCATGGCCCACCTGGGCGTAGGCATTGGCGCCGCCGCCGCCCTTTAAATCCAGGGTGGTCACGTCCACTGTGATATCCCCTGTGAAATTACCATTGCTGCTGGCATGACCGATCTGGGCGTAGCTGTGGCTGGTACCGCCCCCCTCGAGGGTGACATCGGCTGCATTGACATCGATGGTACCGGATGTGGTTCCGGCGCTGTCCACCGATTCTCCGCCGAGGCCGATTTGGGCATAACTTCGTGCACCAGTGTTGCCTTTTAGGGTGAGATCTCCTGTCGTACTGATGGTAATGTTGCCGGTGAAGGTCTTGTCTGCATCATGGCCCCCGAGTCCGATCTGGGCATAAGAATCTGTCCCTGTACCACCAGTGAGAGTGATGTTGCCGGTGCCAGTCGAAACCTGAATATTGCCATTTTGGTTTCCACCGGTAAGAAGTCCGCCATGGCCGATCTGAACATAGGCAGAGGTTCCGGCACCTCCAGCAAAGTTCAAAGTGCCGTTGTTGGTGTTGACAGTGATAGACTCGGAACTATTGGTGGTTGACGACCCATTCCGTCCGCCATGGCCGATCTGGGCATAACCCCCCGTGCCGATTGTGGCACCTTTAAAGTCAACGCTATTTGCACTTACAGAGATGGTCCCCGAATGATTCCCTTGGGTACTGTATCCACCGTGCCCAATCTGAGCATAGGAATTTATACCTGTCGTCACCCCACCATCGAAATCCAACATATTCGTGGTGATATTGATGCTGCCGGTTTGGCTGGCCGACGCTCCCGGTGAAGGACCCCCATGTCCGATTTGGGCGTAAGCCCAATTGAAAGCCCCCCCGCCTCCTTCGAATTTAATATTCCCCGAGGCGCCACCTTTAGTGGTGTCGATAGATATTGATCCACCATAAGATATGGTATTGCTGGAGACACCTCCGTGGCCGATCTTGACATATGCATTGTCACCGCTGCCCCCCTTGGCAATGAGATCACCCTTTAGGTTGACAACGATGTTTCCAGCTCCAGCAGTTGGAGGATTCCTAAAACCCAGCTGTGCATAAGCATTGGTATTGTTACCGCTCCGAAGCTCCATACTATGGGCAGCCACAGTGGTCTGTCCGTTGGCGGAGCCCACTGCCACACCGCTAGTCCCTGAGGTTGTGTTTATATATACTGTGCCGGAATTGTTACCGAAGCTACCGGTGTTGCCGGGGATTGAAGCGATGTTGAAGGCTCCTCCGGGGTCAACGGCCGTACCCGCTCCACCACCGGGATCCCCGGTTGTTTCATCCCATCCCGCAACGATATTAAGAGCACCGCCCCCACCATTATAAAGTACCGAGGCGTTGAACTTGACGTGGCGTGTGGCAAGAAAAGTCAGGCTATTGGAATTTCCCGGATCGAAAAAAATTTGTTCATTGACCGTAATATCCCCATCGTCCGTTCCGGCGGATTTTGTGTGGATGACTACGTGATTGCTGCCAAGGGCTGCGATAATGGCCGCTGGGGAGATGGTTCCAGCCGCGGAAACCGTGACATCGGTCGGATCCAGCAGCAGGGTTCCTGTTAATCCGTTTACGGCATCGGTTTGTGCCGTCCCGGTGAACCGGAGCGTCTCTTTCCCCGACACCTCGATGAACCCACCGTCACCTTCGGCACCCAGGGCTCGGGCAGAGCTAATTCCGGCGTATTCGGTAACGCCATCCGACCATACGATAATCTTGCCGCCATCACCACTTTCAAGGGCATCGGCCACAAGCACCACCTCTTCGTCCACACGGGTTTCGGTGGCTGTGTAAAGATCCCCTCTTCCCTGATAATCACCGCCCACCAGAATCTCTCCGCCACCGGCACCGCCGGAAGCATCAACCGACGCATCGGATCCTAATCGGACGGTTTCTCCGGTGATATGGGCCTTTCCCCCTTTTTCTCCGGGGCCTGCCCCTGAAACATCGATCCGGCCATACAGGGAGACGGTTCCGTCCTCCCCGGTCCGGATATCAACCTGTCCGGTCTCCTCTCCCCGGGATAAGGCCTCGATCGAAGCCGTTCCGGCGATGGTCACATCCCCCTGGCCGATGATGTCGATCCGGCCAGCATGGCTATCGGCGGAAGCTCCTGCTTTGATTTTGCCGGCAATGGAAACGGTCTCGCCCAAAACTATGATATCCCTATCCGCATCAATGTTTGCGGTTTCCCCTAATTGAATCGTCTTTCCGGCTGCGATCTCCACGGTGCCATCTGCAGCGGTCACCTGCTCCGTCAGATGGACAGAACCGCCTGAGTTGATATCAAGACTTCCCACTTCAAAGCCACCGGTTTGGGTGACGTTGGCCTCCGTGGATAGGGTAAGGCTGCCGCCAACGATAGAAGCGCCCATATCCATTGCTTCCGCGGTCCGGAGCAATACGTTGTCGGCAAGACCTGTGGTGAAAAAGGTGACCGGTCCAGTGATTTTATTTTCAGCATCCAGAAAAATCGTATGCGAATCGTTATCCATTTCCGATCCGAAGACGGATGCCAGTGTCGCCGTTTGTTCCGAAAAGGAAAGGTCGATCGAATCGCCGGCTGGCGTCTTAATTTGATCAGGAACGTCATCCTCCGCACCGGCGGGTAGCGGCGCAAAGTCGATGTAGTTCTGACGGGTTGCGGTAAATGCGGCGGCCCCCATTACATCCAGTGCACCGGCCTGACGGATATCCCCGCCGGAATACACGGTAAGGTCGCCGCCGACGGCCATGGCGCCGAGCAGGACATCTTTCGTGTGATTGAGCATCGCGCTTCCGGCCCCGGTTCTGATAAAACCGGCACTGCTATTGAAATCGGTACCCCGGCTGGAAAACCGGCCACCTGAGGTCTCTACCGGGGCGTGGATGGCTACGGCACCCGTGTGGTGAATGGAAACGTCCCCCCCTCCGGTAGAGATGGCGGCGAAATTGGCGAAATTAACGCCGCTGCTGGTAAAGCTCCCACCTGAAAGCGATACGGGCTGATTCAGCGTCACATGGCCCCCGGCATGGATCCCCAGGCTTCCGCCGCTTTCAGTGGTGACCGCATCATTCACGGTGACATCCCCCGAGGACTGAAAGGAGATGTGGATACCCGATTCAAGGGTTTCCACCAGGGCATCACGGTTTACCACGGGATCAGGATTCATAGCGGACCGGAGTATATCCGAAATGAGGGGCAGCGACGCTTCAAGATTGGATTCGGTCAGGTCCGTGACATTCAGTCCACCGTCTATGATATGGGCCACAATGAGGGTTTCTCCCAGCTCTGACACACCGGTTTCCAGCACCTCCTTCACCTCTGGTTTCACCGATGGCCTCCAGCAGCTTCCGGAGCCGTGCCAAATTGTCGGAGGCAGATGGGGGATCCGATGTGTCGGCGACATCCCCGGTTGCCGTCGGTTCCAGCTGTGTCGGCGTGTCAACCGTCTCCTCCTCGCCCCACGGGTCTGAGTCGGAAATGGGCGCTTCTTCAGTAATCGGTTCGTCGCCATCCGCCAGCTCTGCGACATCTCCATCCGGGATCCCGTGTTCTTCCACTCCGGGAGTCGCATCCGCATCGGAATCCGATTTCTCTTCGCTTACAGCTTCTGCCGCATCGGGGATTGCTTGTCCATCACCGGTTTCAACGACGATCTCTTCCGGATCCAATAGAAGGGTGCCGGTCAGACCGACGGGTGCCGTCAGATCCACGGATCCATCGAAATCAAGCCGCTTTTTGCCGGACACTTCTGCAAATCCGCCATCACCGCCCGCTTTTCCGCCACGGGCACTGATGGTTCCGAAGAAGCGGGTGGAATCATCCGACCATACGATCACCTCACCGCCGCTTCCGCTGGATACCGCATCGGCCCGGATACGGGCCCCTTTTCCCACGTAGGTGGAGACGGCGTTGGGAACGTCCGGATTGGACCCCTGAAAATCACCCCCGACACGGACCTTCCCCCCGCCCGTGGCGCCTGTAGCATCGATATCCGCCTCTCCGTACAAGGCCACCTGCCGGCCCAATAATTGAATCGAACCGCCTGTTTCTTCGTGCCCGACAGCGGATACCCGCCCTTCAACCCCGGTCGTACCTTCCCGGCTGGTGGCTGTAATACGTCCCCCTTTGACGCCTTCTGCGGACAGAAGACTGTTTTTTTCAAGGGAGATGTCACCGGCAGCGGTGAGGACGACATTGCCCGCCGCATCAACCCCGACAACGCCCGCCCGAATCTCTCCACGGTGCCGAAGGGTTCCGGCAAAGATGGACACCGCACCCTCTTCGGACAGCAGGCGGCCCAGGTTCAAAGCCGTATCCGCCGGGGCCTGCACTTCAAAGTGCACCCCCCCTGATCCTGGGCCCGTGATGGTTACCGCACGGCCAGCCGCCAGAATCAGATTGCCGCCTTTTGTTTGGATCGTCCCACTGTTTTGAATATCGGGCGCAATAATATAGATATCCCCGTTTTTCCCGGCTCTGATCACCCCTCTGATGTCGATGCCGCTGGGCCGGTCTTCACCTCCATCCCGGAATGCCAATCTGCCCTTTATAAAGTCCTCATCCGTTATGTTGAGTGTGGAGGCCACGAAACCGGCCGTGTCAATGACCGCGTCTTTTCCAACGACGAGGCCATGGGGATTGATGAGAAATACCCGGCCGTTGGAGATCAGTTGGCCCATGATGCGGGAAGGATCCTGTCCGAGGACCCGGTTGAGGACGGCGCTGTCTTGTGACTGTTGGATAAATCGGGTGAGTTCGTTCTGTCCGATGGAAAATGATTTCCAGTTAATAATGGCGCCGGGGCTGTTGGAAATATGAAGCGCTCCGGGAATCGTTTTTTCGAGCTCCACATGGCCCCGAACAATGTTGGCGCCGCCTGGCAGCGCCCATGTTGCCGTAGAACCGATCGTCAGGAAAAACAGGATGGCCGTTAAAATCTCTTTTACGGATTTCATCATTTAATGCCTCGCCGGTTCATCACGGTACCAAAATAACGCGTGAATTATTTGACACCCTCCTGCCAAATAAAACACCCCCCGTATTCTCTTTTGGCTGTTTTGAAGACATTATAAGGCTTGATATTTAAGAAAAAGAAGAACTTCCAGCACATCAGATCGTGACCCTTTCTACTATCGATAGCCGATTTTTATTAACAGTGCAATAATGATGCCTGTAAATATCCCGATTGCGTACGAAGGGCGGTATTTCCGCCTTGTCCCAGTCAGGCCGATGGTAGATCCTATCTATTTGATTCTAATGTAGAATTGATTTTTTTCATCGAATGTACTAATAAATGCGGTTGGGATCGTGGAAAATGATCTTTGGATCCATGCCGGTTATTCCGGCTACTGCTTCGACCCGTCTCTGGGAATGAGTGGGAAGGATGCGGGAGAGGAGGGGCCGTTGAGTCTCGGGAAAGAAACCCATGTGAATTATAAATCCGGTTTCATCGCTATAGTGGGTGCGCCCAATGTTGGCAAATCGACCCTGATGAACCGGATCCTGGGCGAGAAGATCTCCATCACCTCCAGAAAACCCCAAACCACCCGCAACCGGATCCTGGGAGTGCTCCACCACTCCGGATATCAGATGGTGTTTATGGACACCCCGGGTGTGCACCGGGCCAGTAAACCGCTCAATGTTCGGATCGTGGATGTGGCCGTATCCGCCCTGGGCGAAGCGGATATGATCCTTTTCATGACGGACCTTTCCGAACCGGACCCCATATCGGAAGCCATTGTGATGAAAAAGCTTTCGGCGCAGAACCATCCAGTTGTATTGGCTTTGAACAAATCGGATCTGGTGGACAATGAAACCGTGTTAAAGGAAATCACTCGCCTTTCGGGCCTTTATAATTTTTCAGAGATTGTTCCGGTTTCCGCCCGGCACGGGCTTCAGGTGGACGATCTGCTGGCCGCCATGGAAAAAATACTGCCGGAAGGCCCCCCTTTTTTCCCGGAAGACGCCCTTACCGACATGCCGGAGCGGTTCATCGCCGGGGAGATCATCCGGGAGAAGGTGTTCCGACTCACCGGTGACGAGATCCCCTATGCGGTGGCCGTAACCGTTGACTCATTCAAGGAGGAAAAGGGCGGAAAGCTGATAAAAATCAATGCAACGGTTCATGTGGAAAGAAAATCCCAAAAAGGAATCATCATCGGGAAAAGAGGCGCCAAACTGAAACAGATCGGGCAGTCCGCAAGGGAGGATATCCAACGGATGGTGGGATCGCGCGTTTTTCTGAAATTGTTTGTCCGTGTCCAGAAGAACTGGAGCCGGGATACGCGGGCGTTGCGCCGTTTTGGTTATTAGAAGCCGCCTCAAAATAGTCTTTTTGCCCGATATCGACGTTGATCCCTCAATCAACGCCTCGACATACTTGAGTATGCCTGCAGACTTCGTATCGGTCACGCCTTGATATCGAACAATAATCCTAATTTTGGGAAAGCTTCTGTTTCTGTAATAATGTAACCGCGATAAGGGATCGGGTCCCAAGTGCTTGGCGATGATGCGTAAATTAAGGTCAAAAATGGCGGCAGTGCCGGAAGTTGCGGGGGCCGCTTTTCATCACCTGCCCCGGAAGAGGGGTTCCCAGAATATTTTCGAGGGTCTTTGCCGCCTCTATCATTAAATCGAGATCGATCCCCGTATCGATTCCCATCTCTTCCAGCATGAACAGAACATCTTCGGTAGCGAGGTTCCCAGCAGCCCGGGGGACGAAAGGGCATCCTCCAATGCCGCCCGCCGCCGTATCGAAGGTATCCGCACCGGAGAAAAGGGCTGCCAGCAGATTGGCCATGGCAACGCCGCGGTTGTTGTGGAAATGAAGAATGAGCCGGGTGTTCGGAAAGCGGTCTTTGAATCGCCGGACCATCCCCTCCACCATAAGGGGCGAGGCCATCCCCGTGGTATCGGCAAGCACAACCGATTCCGCTCCCCTTGAAATATATTCCCGGGAGAGGCGAAACACCTTTTCCCTGGAAATATCACCTTCGAACGGGCACCCGAAGGCAACGGCCAGTGCCCCAGTTACGGGTATCGTGCCAGACGACGCATGGGAAAATATGGCATCAAGATCCGCCACCGACCGGCGAATGCTCCGATTCACGTTGGCCTGGTTGTGGGACTCTGAAGCGGAGATCACCACTACCAATTGATCCGCACCGGCGGATATGGCGTCAAGGGCGCCCCTGGCATTGGGCACCATGGCCGCATGCACCACTCCCCGGTGCGGGACTTGATCCATGATATTCCCGGCATCGGCCATCTGCGGCAGCGCCTGGGGACTGACAAAGGAGGTGGTCTCCATCTCGGTCACCCCCGCCCGGATCATCGCATCGATGATCCCAAGCTTTTCATCGGTCGACAAGACGGTTTTGAGGGACTGGAATCCGTCTCTGGGGCCCACCTCCCGCAGGGTAACGCGGTCAGGAAGCTGCATCATCTTCAAACCCTCCAATAGTTCCGGGTTTGTAGCGTTTTCCAGTTTGGAATTTTAACCCAAAAAAGGTTCGCCGGAAATAAAGCCCGGAGGTCAGGTGACGTGGGCTGAAACTGTTTTTGGAATCCGCTTGGGATATCAGTCGGCATCCCGAATATATCCGGCCACCAGATCCCCCACATCCGATGTGCCCATTCCCATTTTCCCGGCATCCATGCTTTCAAGGTCCTTTTCAATGGTTTTCACGGCCGCCGACTCCACTCGGCTCGCGGCATCCGATTCACCCAGATGGTCCAGCATCAATTGAAGGGACAGTATCGCAGCCATGGGATTGATAAGGTTTTTGCCGGTGTATTTGGGCGCGGATCCGCCGATGGGTTCGAACATACCGGTGCCTTCCGGATTGATATTGCCCCCCGCCGCAATCCCCATACCGCCTTGAATCATCGCCCCCAGGTCGGTAATGATATCGCCGAACATGTTGTCGGTAACGATGACATCAAACCACTCGGGGTTCTTAACCATCCACATGCAGGTGGCATCGACATGTGCATAGTCCTTTTCAATATCCGGGTATTCTTCCCCCACTTCAAAAAAGGTGCGCTCCCACAGGTCGAAAGCATAGGTCAAGACATTGGTTTTCCCGCAGAGGGTCAGTTTTCTGCGGCGGTTTCTGCGGCGGCAGTGTTCAAAGGCGTAGCGCAGGCATCTTTCAACCCCTTTGCGGGTATTGATCGATTCCTGAACCGCCACCTCGTCGGGAGTGCCTTTTTTCAATATTCCGCCGGCACCGGCGTAGAGGCCTTCCGTGTTTTCACGTACCACATCAAAATCGATATCCTCAGGCCCCTTGTTGCTGAGTGGGGTCCCGACCCCTTTGTATAGTTTGACCGGACGGAGGTTGATATAAAGATCAAGTGAGAATCTCAGTTGCAGCAGAATCCCCTTTTCCAGAATCCCCGGTTTGACATCCGGGTGCCCGATCGCTCCGAGATACACGGCATCCATCTCCCCGACCTCGTCCACGGCCGATTCGGGCAGAATCTCACCTGTTTTCAGATACCGCTCACCGCCGAAGTCAAATTGGGTCAGATCATAGGAGAGACCCGTTTTTTCCGAGACGGCCTTTAACACTTTCAACCCTTCGGCCACCACTTCCGGTCCGGTACCGTCCCCGGGAATGACACCGATCTGATACTGTTTTCCCATCTATTCACCCCTTTTTCGAGTTTTTATTTACATAACAATTTGATATAGCGCCAAAAGGCAATCTATAGTCAGATTTGAAAAATAACGGATAAACATATCCGATTTCCATATCTTTTTAAAGGCTTTTCCGGATGATTCTCTCATTTCACCCCTGTTTCGTGGCGGATCGGAACCGAATCTGTGCCGGCCGCCCGCCCGATGGGGAGGACCTCGCCCAGATTCAAAAAGCCGACCGTATCATTCTGTCACAGGGGTGTGCTGAAAGTCTCTACAAGATGGCACGGGATAACTGCAAACAGGTGTTTCCGAATTACGATGTCCGATTTGCCTATCCGGGAAAAATCGGTCAGGCGCACCTGTTCAAAGAGTTTGAAGCGGCGCACCCCTTCACCCTGCCCTTTCAAAAAGTTGCTTATTTTGAAGCGCAATACCCTTTTTGGGAAAGCCGCCCTCCTTTAAAAATGCCCTTTGTGCTCAAATTCGACTGGGGGGGCGAGGGAAAAACCGTTTTTCTCGTCGAATCCCAAGAAGCGTTCTCGGACCTCATCGCACGGGCCGGCCGGTATGAGACCACCGGGCAGTTCGGTTTTCTACTCCAGGAGTACATTCCCTGCGCAGACCGCTCCCTTCGGGTGGTGGCCATCGGCCGTCGGAGGATATCTTACTGGCGGGTGCAGGAGCGGCCCGGAACATTCCAGGTCAGTCTCGTGGAGGGCGGTCGTCTGGATGCGGGGAGCGACCCCGATCTGCAGCAAGCTGCAAGGGAGGCGGTGGATCGTTTCTGTCATAAAACCGGTATTGACCTGGCCGGTTTCGACCTGCTGTTCAGGACCGGCGAACCCGATCCCACTCCTCTGTTTCTCGAGATCAACTGGTTTTTCGGTAGAAAAGGACTGGGAGGCTCTGAAAATTACTACGCGTTGTTGACAGGGGAGATCCAGAGATGGATAGAGGGGAACAACCCCCACGGAGAAACACCATGAAACCGTTTGCCTACGATCTGGATGAAGCGGATCTCAAGAAAGAACGACGAAAGGCGCGGGAGCTTCGCGCCTCCCAGTGGTGGAAACGGCGCACGGCAAAGGGCGTCTGCCACTATTGCGGAACCCAAACGCCTGCCGGTGAACTCACCATGGACCATATCGTCCCCATTTCCCGCGGCGGCCGAACCACCAAGGGCAACGTGGTGGCATGCTGCAAAGCGTGCAACAACCGAAAGAAACACTTGATGCCCATGGAATGGGAGGAATATCTCAACAAAATTAAAACTGGATGATAGCTGGGTGGGGATGTCCTCCGCGTTATTCAAGAACATCTGTTTTATGATGCGTATAAATTGTCAACATCACCGCTCCCCCCGCTTGTAGGGTTCTCCCAGCATGGCCGGGGCCCCCAGTTTCCGGCTGTCTTTCAAACCGATTAGTAAAAGGACGAGCAAAGTGGCGATATAGGGAAGCATCGCCAAAAAATTGGGTGAGATACCAATGGGCTGTAGCAGGTACTGGAGAACGAAAATCCCCCCGAATAGAAAAGCCCCCAACATTGCCCGCATGGGGCTCCACAGGGCAAATATGGTCAGTGCAATAACGATCCATCCCCGGCCGGCCGTCATCCCCTCAATCCATGACTTGCTGTAGGAAATGGAGAGGTTTGCCCCGGCCATTCCGGAAAAACCGCCGCCAATGATGACACACCAATATCGTATTTTGGATACGTTGACACCCTGGGTTTCGGTAGCCTTGGGGTTTTCCCCTGTGGATCGGATCTGAATGCCGAAAGTCGTGTAGTTGAGGAAAAACCATGCCGTAACGGCAAGGATCACGGCCATATAGAAAAAGGGGCTCTGATCGAAAAAAATGGGTCCGACGAATGGAATATCGGATAGTACGGGAACCGCCCATGAATGCATTTTAACGGTAAGCGGTTTTCCAACGTAGGGCCGGCCGGCCAGGCCGGAAATACCTAAGCCGAGCATGGTGAGAGCCAGCCCGGAAACCACCTGATTGGCCTGGAGAGTGATGGATGCCAATGCATGGACGACGGATATGAGCATGCCCGCAAAAATTGCGGCGAACAGGCCCAGCCATGGATGGCCGGTATAAAAGGTGACGATGAAAGCCGTTACCGCGCCGATGGACATCACCCCCTCGACGCCGAGGTTGAGGTTACCGGAACGCTCGCAGATTACCTCACCGATGGTTCCGAGCAAAAGGGGCGTGCCGGCGATTAGCGTTCTTTGGGCGACCGATATGATAATCTCTTCCATGAGTAAAAGCCTAAAGAAATTGAATTCAGGCGTCAGGAGGCTGAATTCAGAATAGAGGAAACGTATGCTTGAAGCAGTTTGCTAACCTCCTCAAGCTGGGCTTCCAACCGGAAGCTATCTCCATATTCAAGGTCCTTAGCGAGAATTAGATAATAGCGGGATTCCTCTTTTAACCGGCCCTGCGCAGCCTCACTCTGTTTTTTAAGAAAAAATCTCCCATGATCAAAAAAACCAGCAGCGTCCCGTTGAAGATCTCTACCGTGGCTGCGGGCAAGCCCAGGGAGATCTGAATGGCATCCCCGCCCACGAGTATTCCGGCGAAAAAAACACCGGAGATGATCACATAAAATGGGTTGAGCTTGGCAAGCCAGGCCACGATGATCGCGGTAAATCCGTAGCCGGATGAGATGGAGGCCGGGTAGCTCAGGTAGTGGTGGATACCGGCCACCTCTCCGACTCCCGCCAGACCGGCGACCCCCCCGCTGATGATCATGATTAAAAGGGTGGTCCTCATAAAATCGATACCGGCATACCGTGCCGCATCCGGGTTTTCACCGATCACCCTCACCTCGTACCCGAACCGGGTTTTATAGATGGCAATGGTAAGAAGAATGACCGAAGCCACGGCAACAATCAAGGTAACGTAATGAATGCGGGATCCGGGTATCAGGCCGAGTATCGCCGAGGCCGGCAGGTCATCCGTGTAGGGAAAGCCGAATTTCGTTTTTCCTTTCCACGGACCGGTGATCAAAAGGGTCATGAATTCGGCGCAGATATAATTCATCATGAGGGTGGAGATCACCTCGTTGATGGAAAACCGAATTTTCAAAATGGCCGGGATGACCCCCCAAACGGCTCCGCCGATGAACCCAGCCAAGAACATCAAAGGAACGATTACCGGTGCTGGAAGATGGGGACCCCAGTTCAACCCCACCCAGGTTCCGAATATCGCCCCCATGAGGAGCTGACTCTCCGCCCCGATATTCCAGAATTTGGCTCGGAAGGCGACTGCCAATCCCCCTCCGATAAGGATCAGGGGTATCGCCTTGGTAATGGTTTCCTTGATACCGTAGAGGCTACCGAATGAGCCTGAAAATATTTTGTAGATCGCATAAAGCGGGTTCACTCCGGATAAAAGAAAGATCAGGCTGATCATCATCAGTCCGGCGACCAGCGAACCCACAAGGGTCATAACGGATCGGGCGGCCGTGATGGTTTCACGATCTGAGACGTCAAGTTTCAACATGGAGGCGATCCGGCACCGTATGACAGATTTCGATATTTATTTTAAATATCAGATGGTTATAATTAATTCTGCCGTCTGCTGGGATTATTGGTGAATCGTATCGATCAGGCATGGGCCGAACCTGCCATCATCAGGCCGATATCACCCAGACGGGAATCGTCCGATTCCAATATCCCCATGAATTCACCCTTGAACATGACAGCGATCCGATCGCACAATTCAAAAATCTCCTCCAGGTCCTCTGATACCAGAAGCACAGCTCCTCCTTCACGTCTTCGTTTCAACAATTGTTTTCGGAGATATTCAGTGGCACCGACATCCAACCCATATGTCGGATGGGAAGCGACCAAAAGGGGTGGATTTTCGCTGATCTCCCGCCCTAGAATCAGTTTCTGAATGTTTCCCCCTGACAAATTCTTGGTCTGCACGCTAATGGAGGGTGTCATGACCTGAAAGGAATCGACAAGATGCTTTGTATGTTCCTTAATTTTTTTGTACGTCAAAAATAACCGGCTAGAAAATTTCTTCAGGTGGTGCTGTTTTAATACGGCATTCTCGTAAAGATAAAGGCCCGGGGCAATGCCGAACTTGATCCGCTCTTCCGGCACATGGGAAATGCCATAATTGTAAATTTTCCGTGGAGAGAGGTTGGTAATATCGACCTCCTTGGCCGTAATCCGACCCGTTTCAGCCGCCCGAAGCCCGGTAATTGCCTCCACCAATTCCCGTTGACCGTTTCCGGAAACGCCGGCGATTCCGAAAATTTCACTCCCATAAATCTCAAAGGAAAGATCCCTGACGACTGGAAAGCCTTTGTCTCCATTGACCGTTAAATTCTGAACCCTGAGCACCTTTTCACTTCGGGGCATCTTCTCCCGGGTGATATCGAAGATCACCTCTCTGCCCACCATCATCCGGGCCAGTGATTTTTTGTCCACTTCGGCGGTTTTCGCATTGCCAACGATACGGCCCTTCCTCAAGACCGTGACCCGGTCACAGAGGTCCATGATTTCATCGAGTTTATGGCTGATAATGATAATCTGGTGACCGGCGGCCTTCATATCTTTGAGGATGGAAAATAGATCCTTTGCTTCCTGGGGAGTGAGAACCGAAGTCGGCTCATCCAGGATGAGTAGATCCGCACCGTAAAAAAGGGCCTTGATGATCTCCACCCGCTGCTGCTCTCCTGCGGAAAGTTGCCAGACATATTTGGCGGGATCGATATCGAAATTGAACTTCTCGGAGAACCGCAGGATGGCATCCACAATTTTTTTCTGTGGAAAGAACAGGGGCGCCGTTTCATAACCAAGGGCGATATTTTCCACAACCGTATGGTTCTGGATCAGCATGAAATGCTGATGAACCATTCCAATGCCCAGGCGAATCGATTCCAACGGGGAATGGATTCGAGCCCGCTCTCCGTCGATCCGGATCTCTCCTGAGTCGGGACGGTACAATCCGTATAGGATATTCATCAGAGTGGTTTTACCGGCACCGTTTTCCCCTAAAAGTCCCAGAACCTCTCCGGATTTCACGTTAAGACAGATGTCCTGGTTGGCCGGAACACCATGGAACGACTTGGAAATGTTTATCATTTCAAGGTGTTCCATTAATTTAAGCCTCGATATAAAAAGCTTTGAAAATTGATAAAAGATAAATTGGGAGCCGAAATAAACGGCTCCCAATTTTCACATCATCGGTATCGCCATCAAACCTGCGGTTTGCGGGTGTATTATAAAATGGTTCTATTTGGGGATACTGCCGACCACATTGTCCACATAATACATGATGCTGAGCAGTTCCCCTTTGGTGGCTTTTGCACCGGCTTTGATCTGCACCTTTCCGGTATTGTCCTTGACGGGCCCGGTGAATGGCTCGAAATGGGCCGTGCTTTTTTTCATCTGTTCATAACGCTTCATGATCAGATCGTAGACAGATATCATTCCGAAATCGGCGTCCTTGATCTTTGCGCCTTTCAACTCATCCACAAACTTTGGATTGATCAACTCTTTGAAGTTCCCTCCCAGAATGGCCGCTTTTTCCGCAATCAACCACCAGATATCTTCATTGGTCCAGGTGCCGTTGTAAAGATCTTTTAGGATTTTGACATACATGCCACCCCAGTCGGCGAGCTGCCCGGAAACCACGGAATCCACGCCGTAGGACTGCATAGGGCTATAGTGGGCGAAGGTGTAGATCTGCTTTCCCTTCTCGGTGTGCTCCTGGCCCACTTCGATGACCGCAGGAGTGTCCTCGGTGAACGCCAGTGTGTCGACGCCTTCCGCGATGAGGGATTCAGCCGCCTCTTTCGCCTTATCCGGTCCGTACCAGGCATAGATCCATCTCACGTGGACCTTGGCCTTGGGATTGGCGGCCTTGATACCCAGGGCAAAGGCGTTGATATGACGCACCACTTCCGGAATTGGAAAAGCCCCCACATATCCGATTTTATCGCTTTGGGTCAACGCCCCCGCCATCAAACCGTTGAGGTAGTAGGTTTGGTAAAGATCCCCGAAATAGGTGCCGACATTCTTGGAGCGTTTGAACCCGGAGCAGTGCATGAAATGCTTGTCCGGATAGCGCATCCCGGCCTTGATGGTATCGTCCATATAGCCGAAGCTGGTGGTGAAAACGATGTCGCAGTTCTCCTCCTGGATAAACCGGTCGATCACCCGTGCGGAATCCGCCTCGCCCACATCCTCAACGAAAACGGTCTCAAGCCAGGGCAGTTGCTTGAGGGCATACTGCCTCCCCACGTCATGGGCGTTGGTCCACCCGTAATCGCCCACCGGTCCAACATAAACGAAACCGGCTTTAATCTTCTTTTCCCCGGCAAACGCGATTCCGAAGGTTAATAAAAGGCAAAGCAAAACGATCAAAAAACGGTTGAATGGTCGCATGTTATCTCCTTTTCTGGTTCAATTGTTTATTTTCAACTTCCGTTATAAAGGGATCGGATGAACACGATAGGGATGGTAAATTATCTGCTCTATTACGACAGTCCGAGGCTTTTAGTCAACAAATTGATTTGCCGTTCTTTTCATTGACGGCCTGAGATGCAGCGGTTATACTCTTTTGCATCTTTCCCCCCAATGAATCTCCCCAAACGAAGTTTCTTCCGGGAGACATGCAACCAAAATCGGTCCATATTTGATGAATTGACGGAAAATATATTGCTTAGGGATAAACGCTTAGAACAAATAGGAGGTCGAAGGTGAAAAAGTGGAAATGTACGGTGTGCGGTTATATTCACACCGGTGACAGCCCCCCAGATAAATGCCCGGTATGCGCTGCCGACCGGAGTCTGTTCATTGAGCTTGAAGCGGAAACTCCTAAGGAAAAGGTAGCGCCACCATCATTCAAAGAGAAAAATGGCCGGTCAGAACGATGGAAATGCGGGGTCTGCGGCTATCCCCACAATGCAGATGCGCCTCCTGGAAAATGCCCCGTGTGCAACGCCGACGAAGTACATTTTAAACCGGTTACGCCGGAGCTCAAAACCATCACGACTGGCGCCGATAATAAATCCCTGAGGGGTTACGATGAACCGGAACCGGCCAAAACCAACGGAACGGAACGGAATCTTTCCAGCGGATTAACAAAATATTACGATTGGGTTGCCGGCAAGCTGACGGTTCTCCATGCTCACCCCATTTCGGTTCACATCCCCAACGGTGTCCTGCCGGTTTCCATTCTGTTCATACTCGCTTCCACCTTTTTTAACAGCCATACCCTGGCAGTCGCCGCGTACTGTAATATGGTAATCGTGACCCTCTCCATGCCAGCGGTCCTCTTTACCGGCTACAACGACTGGCAACGTCGATACGGCGGCCATGTGACACAGGTCTTTCTAACTAAAATCATCTGCGGCGGCATCGTATCCGCACTTGCGCTGATCCTCTCATTATGGTGGACATTTGATCGAGAAATTCTTGCTTACGCCGGAACCGGGCGAAACTTATTTATCTTACTCTGTCTGGTGATGGTGGCGGCGGCAGCCCTGGCCGGTTACATGGGAGGCAAGCTGGTCTTTCCTCAAAACGATGAATGAATCGAAAAAAATTCGACAATGCGTCAAAAACGCCTACAAACTTTTTGCCTGATCTAATAAATGCGCCCTTTCAGGATCTTTCCTGAAAGGGCGCATAAGATTAACGCTCCATGGTTTTTTTTCGATACTTATTCCACATGCCCCTCTTTTTTCAGTAGGTCCAGATACCAGCAGACAAAATCGAACATCCCTTTATAATTTTCCTCCTCATTGACGATTCCCAGGGCAATTTGCAGGGCCCCGTGTGCATACGCATTGGAGTACTCCTCATGGGTTCGGGATTGTAAGAATTCCCGGATCAGGGTTTGGGTGGTGCGTTTGGTTTTGTCTTTTCGAATATCGATGGGATCCTTGGGTTCCTGAAAAGGATCCCACTTATCATATCCCGTTTTCAAAATCCGTTTCTGGTTTCGGGGGGACATGCTGTCAAAAACCGCTTTTTTACGCTCGGCAATATCTTTTTCGGAAAATTCACTCATTTGAATCCCCTTTTTCATCCGCTTGTTCCTCTGTCCCCTCCTTTGAAGTGCCGAGATATTCCTCATTGTAATCAGTGAGTATCGCCATGGAAAGGGGTACAATAATTTCTGCCAGTTTGATATGGCGGCTTTTCAAATCGGCGACCAGTTCCGCCGACAGATCGTACAGCATCTTTTGAATACTATCGATATTTACTGTCTGGTAGGGTTTTCCCTGGACAAATCCCGATTTTCCGCATGTATGACCCTTCCCGCCGATGGCCGTAGGGATACCGTACAGCCGACACGTGATGGGTCGGAATCCATACATTCGACATCGGTCCTCCGCGTCCAGCATGGGGCACCGCTCCCTTTCGGCGGCCAGAGATTCCAGGACTGCCGCCTCCTCTTCCCCGGCCTCAACCGACTTATAGGCCTTCCGTTTAATTTTATGGATCTTGCGATCATAGCGGTTGGCCGATTCCAGCAACCGTTCTTTTTCTTCTTCGTCAAAACCTGCATTGAAGTGATGATTGATGTAGAGCGCCTCTATAAGGGTCAGGTCGAAAAGCGCATAGCAGCAGTCGGCACACTGCGTTTTGCACCTGACCTCCTCCGGGTGTTTTTCCCGAACCCGATCAAACACCTGATCGGCCATGGCCGAAATTGCTTCATATCGCTTAAAATAGGGAGTAAAATCAAAATCCATTGAACGCTCTCCAAACCCGGGGGAACCGGAATTAATGGGGTTTATAATGGGACCCTTTTCAAAACAGCCCATACTGAACCGTTTTGAAAATGGCTCGATTGTTTCACGTGAAACATCATTTACCGATACAGAATTGGCTGAAAATTTCATCGAGTATATCGGGATCCGCCGAAAAGCCGACAACGGATCCCAGGGTATGAATCGCAGCGCTCAAATCAATTTTAATCAGCTCAAAAAGGCCGTTATCATCCAAGGTGGCAATTGCCTGTTCAAGGTTTTCTATAGCATGTTCAAAAGCCTTTTTATGTCGCAACCGGGGAATGATTCCAATGTCATTAACATCCCTTTCCCCGATCAATTCTTTTTTGATGGCGGAACGGATCGTTTCCATACCGGTGCCGAAAAGGGCGGACACATAAACGGTATGGGCAACTTTCCAGCTGTCTGGTAGCGCGATTTTAAAGCCGGAGGCCATCAGATCAACCTTGTTGACAACCAAAATCGGTTCTAATTGGGAAATTCTTTGGTAGACCGCGTGGTCACCGGATGTAATGCCTTCGTCGGCATCGAGCATCATCAAAACCTTGTGGCTTCGTTCCACATGCTCTTTGGTTTTAGCCATACCGATGATTTCGACCGGATCAGTGCTCTCATGCAGTCCGGCGGAATCTGCGAGGATGACCGGTACGCCAGATATGTTCACCGAATCCTCCACCACATCCCGCGTAGTTCCAGGGATGTCGGTTACAATCACGCGCTCTTTTTCAAGCAACCGGTTCATCAAACTGGATTTGCCCACATTGGGTCGTCCAACAATTATCAATCGCGCTCCGTCGCGGTATATATGCGCGTTGTCGTAAGCATGAATCAGTCGGGTCAGCGGTAAGATGCCATGGGTATTCAGTTTCGATTTGATACCTGAGGTATCGGGGGAGTCGTACAGATCATCGGGAAAATCAATGGCTGCCTCGATCTCAGTTAACACCTGAATCAAATCGTTTCGGATAACATTCACCCGGTCACTCATCTCACCGTTGAGCTGGGCGGCTGCACTTTTCAGTCCCATTTCCGTTTTCGCCGATATAATATCGATGACCGCCTCTGCTTGGGTGAGGTCGATGCGGCCGTTGAGAAATGCTCTTTTGGTAAACTCACCGGGCTCGGCAATTCGGGCTCCGTTTTTTAAAACCTCCTCCATTATTCGCTCTAGAACCGTGCTTCCCGCATGGGCATTAATTTCAACCACGTCTTCCCGTGTGTAGGTATTGGGGGCATGCATGACGGTGAGCAAAACCTCATCGATGGGTTCTCCCCGCACCGAATCGATGATGTGTCCGTAATAGAGGCGGTGGGATCGGAAATCGATGGGTGCGGACCTGTTGGGTATGAAGAGGCGTCTGGCTATTTCTTTGGATAGCGGCCCTGAAATTTTAATAATGCCGATGCCGCCGTTACCGGATGGTGTTGCAATGGCTGCTATGGTTTGTTCGATCATCGGCCATCAAGCGCCCTTTTTTCTCCGGTTTGTGTTCCTGTTCGGAAAGATCACCAGTTTCCTCAGATATCCGTCTCCCTTGCTTTGGGTCCGGACCTTTCTATCATGTTTCAGTGCGAGATGGACGATCCTTCGATCATAGGCATTCATCTGGCCGATGGTCGTGGGTTTACCGGTTTTTTTGGTTTTTTTTGCCATCCGAAGGGCCAGCTCCTGTAGGTTTGCCCGTCTGTTCTCCAGGTAACCTTCCACGTCAACCTGTAATCGAACCCGGCATCCGGCTTTCTTGTTGACGATCTTCTCCACGATATACTGTATCGAATCGAGGGTCTGGCCCCGCTTACCGATGAGAAGTGCGGCATTTCCACCGTTCACATTGAGCTGAATCCGCTTTCTGTTTTGATCGACGGTCACCTGGGCACCGTCGGTAATGGTATCGACGATATTTGTCAGCACCTCCAGGCCGATGGCTGCCGATTCAGAGGCATCAAATCTTTCTTCTTCACGTTGATCGTGATTTTTATTCGATATTTCAAGTGGTTGTTCCTCATTCTCGGCGGTCGAGACAACTTTGGAGTTTTCCGAAAAAATGTCGCCTGTGACGTTCTCCGCCGCCCGGTTTTCTGAATCCGATTTGGATAAAAACACTTTAATTTTGGCTTTTTTTACTCCGACAAGACCGAATATACCGGTGGATCCGTGGGATATGATCTCGTAATTAAGCCGATCTTTGGGAATGGAAAGCGCCTCACAGGCATTTTGAACCGCCTGGTCCACGTTCTTACCTTCAAATAATTTTTGTGCCGCCATATATGAACCTCCAGGCTATGCCTTTTTCCCGATATAATACTGCTGTGCGATAGAGATAATGTTGCTCACAAGCCAATATAAAACCAGTCCTGAAGAAAAATTGATGAAAATAACCGTGAAAATGATCGGCATCAGCATCATCATTTTGGCCTGTGTCGGATCCCCTGGCGGGGGGGACATCTTTTGCTGCAGAATCATGGAGGCCCCCATCACAATGGTGAGGACGGGAATCCCGTATGGCGGTTCCATGAAGGGAATGGCAAATCCGAAATCAAACAGCCGGTCCGGTGCAGAAAGGTCGTTGATCCAACCGAAAAAGGGAGCATGCCGCAACTCTATGGTTTCGTAAAGCATCCGATAAAGTGCAAAAAAGACCGGAATCTGCAGCACCATTGGCAGGCATCCACCTAAGGGGTTGACCTTGTACACACGGTACAGCTTCATCATCTCCTCGTTCATCTTCTTCTTGTCGTTTTGGTGTTTTTCTCTCAGCTCGGCAACAAGTGGCTGAATCTTCTTCATCTCCGCCATGGAGCGATAGCTTTTATTTCCCAGCGGCCAGAGTAGGATCTTGATGAGCAAGGTCATCAGAATGATGGCAATCCCGTAATTGGGAATGTACCGGTAAAAGAAATTCATGATCCATACGCAAGGTTTGGCGATGAAATCGAACCAACCGAAATCGATTGCTGAATCCAGTCCGAGCTTAAAACTTTTGAGAAGTTCGAGGCTTTTGGGTCCGAAGAAGATCTGGTATCCGAAACTTTTTTCTTCTCCTGGACCGATGACGTTTAGGGGCTGAAAATAGCGGTTCTCCAGAAGGCGATCGGATCCCAAACCTAGCTTGAAACTCGTTTCTATGGCCTCATTGGGTATGATGCTGGAGATGAAATAACGATCCTGAACCGCAATCCATCCGATGAGACCTTTGAGAAGATTGCTCTCTTCAATATCATCCAGTTCAACCTGCTGCAGTTTCTCTCCGAGCAGTGCGCTTGGACCTTCAAAGCCGTACATCATCTTATTTTTAGGCGCGAATTTGGTAAGGGAAAGAGAGATGTACTCCTTGAGCACCTTATCGGAACCGTTTCGAATATTGACGTCCAATCCGATCAAGTAGGTTTCGGGTGAAAATGTGAACCTTTTCTCAACAAGAATTCCCTGGTTTGCTTGCCAAGAAAAAACGATCTGCTGGGGCCGATCGTTGATCTCAACCCGGTCGGTGGCGACATCGGCCCTGAATATTGCAGTGCTTCCTTTCTTAAGAATCTCGTCGCCAAAGCCGATTCTAAGGCTGCCCGGGTTTATTTCTGAATTGATCATGTCTAAATAAGGAGCATTTTCAGCCATGCTCTCTTTGTAGTTGCTCAGGATCATTCCTTTGAATACCGCTCCCTTTTCCGACACCAATGCGGTATAAAACGGGGTAACGATCTGGATGGTCCGGGCTTGATTTTCTTCTAGAACCGTCGGTTGGGGTAAAGTCGGTGTGGGTTTAAATGCCGGTTCTGCAGGTTCGGTTTTCTCCGATTTGGGAACGAAAGGGGTTTTTGTGGCCGGAGCTTCGATCTGGGCGGTCCGATCGTCTTTTTTCGAGGCCGGTTTTTCCTCCATGAAAAAGACGTTCCACAGAAAGAACACCAAAAAAGAAAGTACGATCGCTAAAAGAAGGCGCGTTTGTTCCATCATTATTCCTTAATCATGCTTTGATTGTATCGTGGATCCAATGGGACGGTTGCATCAAGATCACCGCTGCTTTGTTTCATACCAGACGATAACAGGAGTCGTGTTTGGAGATGTCTCTGGGGCAGGGCACAACCAGTTTGCCACATGACCGGTTGTGGACGGGCTATTTTCCTCGGTTAATACCACTTTGATCTCTTTTTCTTGCCATCCTCCGCGGGTGGGTTTCGCCTCCGGCGGTTTGCCATCTTTAGTTAGGGAACGGTGTCGATGCCACCTGGATGGAAGGGATGACACTTTAAAATCCGTTTGGTGGATAGTACCAAACCTTTTACCGCACCATAGCGCGAAATCGCCTGGTGCGCATATTCCGAACATGATGGAAAAAACCGGCAAGAGGGCCCCAATATTGGTGACAGACTAAACTGGTAGGCTTTAATCAATATCAATAATAGATGCTTGATGGTCGGTCACCTTGATAACTTATTAAAGACCCTGTTTAGAGAATCGGTGGCATCCGGTCCCGAAAGGGTCGCCGCTTCCTTTTTGGCAATGACGACCATATCGTAGGGTCCGTTCATCTCTTTCGCAGACTGTCTGAAAAACTCTCTGACATAGCGTTTGATCCGGTTCCGTATGACGGCATTACCGACTTTTTTTGTGACCGTGATACCCAAACGGTTTCTGTCCGATGGGGCCGGGGTGTAGATTACAAGAAAGTGCCGGTTCTGGATTTTCGTTCCTGATTTGGAAACACGAATAAATTCGGAGCGTTTAAGTAACTTATCGGCTTTCTTCAAGCAATACGCACCCAAATTCCCACATCCCGTCAATTACCCTCAGGCCGCCAGCCGTTTCCTTCCTTTTGCCCGTCGCCGGTTGATAATATTCCGGCCCTGCTTTGTGGACATCCTTTTTAGAAACCCATGGGTTCTGGCCCTCTTGATTCGGCTGGGCTGAAACGTTCTTTTCATTCTCTGTTCCCTTTCTATGCTAACATAAAATGACTTTTCTATTTGGGTTTGGCCCCTATCTGTCTATGCTGGAGACCTAATCGAACAGTTAGATCACACTCTTTTCACATTGTCAAGACGCTGTTGTTTTTTAAGAAACCCGGGTGGGGAGCTGGGGATAGAAAGCGCTCTTCAATTGCTGATATTTTCAAATATGTCAAATTCTTCCATGTGAAACTGGGGATCAGGATAGATCACGATCTGTCGGCTGATGGTTCTCTCGAGGGAAGCGAGGAGTCGATTTTCCTCACCATGAAAAAATTCCGCGATTTCAGGATTGACCCGCAATGTCAGTTTGTTGGCGAACTTTTCGTTGGACTCTCTGAGGATCTCTCTAAAAATATTGTAACAGATCGTCCGCCTGGAAACCGAATGCCCTTCCCCGTCACAAAAAGAGCACGGTTCACAAAGCATGCTGTTCAGCGACTTTTTAATCCGCTTTCGCGTCATCTGCATCAGCCCCATCTCCGACATCGGCAGCACATGGGTCTTGCTCCTGTCTTTTCTTAAGGCCTCTTTCAGGGCACTATACACCTTTTCCTGATTCGACCGTTTCTCCATATCGATAAAATCGATGATAATGATGCCTCCGATATCCCTCAGCCGGATCTGATAAGCGATCTCCTTGACTGCCTCCAGGTTGGTTTTTAGGATGGTTTCCTCCAGGTTGTGCTTTCCCACATAGCGACCGGTGTTGACATCGATAGCCACCAGAGCCTCGGTCGGCTCAATGACGATGTATCCGCCGGATTTAAGCCAGACCTTCTTTTTCAGAGCCCTTGAAATATCCCCCTCCAGATTGAAGGCATCGAAAATCGGTTCGGACCCCTCATAGAGTTCCACCGAATTTTTCAGACTTGGCATATAGGTTTCGAGAAAGGAGATAACCGAGTCATATCCGTTTTTTACATCGATGACGAGTTTATCCGCCTCATGGGTCAGCAGATCTCGGACGGCTCGAAGGCTGACATCCAGCTCTTTGTGAAGCAATGAGGGGACAGGTGCGGTTTCATACCGTTTCTGAATATTCTCCCAAAGGTTTTTGAGAAAAGCCATTTCATAAAGGATTTTTTCCGCAAGGACGCCCTCCCCGGCAGTACGCACAATATAGCCGAATCGGTCGTTTCGAAGTTCCTGGATCATGGTTTTCAGTCGCGTTCGTTCCGCTTCATCAATGATTTTACGGGAAACCCCGATATGATCCGAAAAGGGCATCAATACCAAAAATCTCCCGGGTAACGAAACGTGGCTGGTCACCCGAGCCCCCTTGGTTCCCATTGGAGACTTGGCAACATGTACCAGTATATCCTGCCCCTCCGTGATCAACTCCTCGATGTTCCGGCCAAAATGATGATTGGGAGGGGTTGAGGCAATATACCCCTCCTTTTTCAAGTTGTTTTCATCCTCCCCATTTTCCAACAACATCATTTCATCCTCAAGATGCCGATGGTCGATTATATCGTCCACGTGAATAAAGGCCGCCTGCTCGAGACCGATGCTCACGAATGCAGCCTGCATTCCGGGCAGGACCCTTTGAACCCGACCTTTGTATATGTTCCCCGTGATATCGGAATCGTCTTTTCGGTTGACGAACAACTCGACGATGGTTTCATCCTCCAATAACGCAACCCGTGTTTCATGCTCTGCAACATTGATGATCAGCTTTCTATACATGGGGACCTTTTTAAAACGACATGGCGTTAGGGGTGCAGCGGCGAACGTCCCTCTTTTACGATCCGGGCCTTTTGGCACTGGGACGCCGACATGCTGAACAGATGTACCAAAACCTCGCCGGGCCTTAGCGTCAAACCGTGTTGAGATAAAATGGAAAGCCGGAGTTCCTTCGCACCGATTCTCTCAATCCGGGACACCAACTTTTTCAGGTCGATCTCCCGCATTCGACCCTTCCGGTTTTTACGACGAATAACCCAATCCGACCTTTCAATAAACGATTTTATCCGCTTTTTTTCAAAAACACCATCCTTAATCTCAACTTTGTAGTGCGTTTCCGAAGCGTCCGCCGGCTTGGTCTTTCGCGATATCCTCCGGCAGGATTGTACACAAAGGCCTACGGGCAGCTCTTTGTTGAGCAAAGGGATGATCTCATCCGGGGTGGAGCGATCCATCACTATCAACCGGAGGATCTCATGTCGGCTCTCCATCCCGAGGGGAAGCGGATCCTCAAAGGAGATCTTTGGTTTCGGGTGAAATCCCTGGGAAAATTTCACCGCGATACCCGCCCTGCGGATGGCTCTTGAAAAAATACTCATCAGTTCGAGATGGCCGAAAAATCTGGCAGCACCCTTTTTCTCGTATACGATTTCAAGCCGTTGTCCGTTGCCTGTTGCCACTTTCTCACCGGTTTTCGTTTCACCGGTTTTTAGGTTCCCTTTCTCAAAGGTGACGGGTTGAACATGCTCAAAATCGCAGACGCCGCACTGATTGCACGCATCTGTCCGGCAATCCGCCGTGAGATTACCGGAAACCGCCCTTTCCCATTCCGACATCAAGAAATCGACCGTCACGCCCAGGTCCACATGATCCCATGGAAGCGGTTCACCCGGTGTGCGCACCCGGGTATTGAAAAAATCAATATCCACATGGGACATGTGAACGGCATCCATCCAAAGATCGTAATCAAAGTGGTCGCTCCATCCATCAAGCAAACACCCGTTTTCAAAGGCATTGATCAGCAGGTTTGCCAACCGGCGGTCGCCCCTTGCCCACAACCCCTCCAGGCGGCTGACCTTCGGATCCTGCCATTTGAAATGGATCCCGGGTTTGTTCAATTTTCCTTTGAGCCACTTGATCTTGGTCGTGGATTGGTCCAAATTGTTCTGGGATGCCCACTGAAAGGGCGTATGGGGTTTGGGAACAAAGGTCGCGATGCTGACATTGATCTTGGCTCGTTTTCCGCCTTTATTGTAGACTTCGCGCTTAAGCCCGACCACCAGATCCACGATCGCCTCAAGATCCGCTTCTGTTTCCGTGGGGAGCCCGATCATAAAATAAAGTTTGATCACCTTCCACCCCAGATCAAATGCATCCCGAATGGTACTGACAATATCGTCCCGTGTGATATTTTTATTGATTACGTCCCGAAGCCGTTGACTGCCGGCTTCCGGAGCGATGGTAAATCCCGTTTTCCGAACCTTTTTTATCAGCTCCATCATTTCGGACGTCAGGGTGCCGGCTCTCAGGGAGGGCAGGCTCACAGCGACCCGTTCCCTGCGGCCCCGATCCATGAGTTGCTTTAAAAGAGGGGCGAGGCAGGTATAGTCTCCGGTGCTCAAGGAGAGCAGGGACAAGTCTTCATAACCGGTGGCACCTACCGACTGTTTATACAGTTTCATCAGGTTTTCCGGGGATCTTTCCCGAACCGGACGGTAGATCATCCCGGCTTGACAGAACCGGCAACCCCTTGTGCATCCCCTTGAAATTTCAAGCCTCAGCCGGTCATGCACCGGGTTTCCAAAGGGAACCAGGGGGGTGTCGGGAAATGGGGCAGCGTCCAGGTCCTGAACCACCGCCCTTCGAATCGGAAGGCCTGTGGTTTTACTGGGGTGAATATGTTGAAATCCGGTGGCGTCATACGTCACGTCGTAAAATCTCGGTATATATACCCCCTTGATCCTCGACCACTTTGTTAAAAGCTGCTCTTTGTTTTTAGATCCGTCAGATTTCCATTTCAAAAAGGCCTCTGCCAACGCAAGGATCACATTTTCCCCATCGCCAATCACCATGGCATCGAAAAAATCCGCCAATGGCTCCGGGTTAACCGTGCAGGGTCCTCCGGCAATAACAAAGGGAAAAGAAAGGTCCCTGTCCCTGGAAAAAAAGGGAATATCTGAAAGCTTGAGCATTAGCAGGACGTTTGTATAATTGAGTTCATAGAGCAAGCTGAATCCCACAAGATCAAAGTCCCGCATCGATTTGCCGGACTCCAGAGAAAAAAGTGGTATCTTCTCTTTTTTTAAATGTTCGGACATGTCCGGGGCTGGGGTGTATATCCTTTCAGCTGCGATTTCGGGATGCCGGTTCAGGATATGATAGAGGATCTGAATACCGAAATGGGAGGTGGCGATTTCGTACAAGTCTGGAAACGCCAAGGCCACCTGTAACCGGACCGCATCGGGATCTTTCTTGACCCGGTTGATCTCCGAACCGAGATACCGGCTGGGTTTTTCCACCAGGGATAAGATATCTTGTCTCCAATTCTGGGTCATGTTATACCTTTTAGTTGTATGCGCCATCGGGTTCAAATTCGGCGGTAAAACTTGGACTTATATCCGTTTTTCCGGTGTAAAAGCAAGTTCGTTGTTGATGCCTCAAGGTAGCTTGGATCGGATCACTCCTTACTTCGTACGCGATGAATCTCTATGCGATTGATTTGTATCTCGTTGTTGACGCTCCTTATGCTGGCAGCCCCACCCTGTCATTCCGTGGCAGGGCCGTCAAGGGAAACACCTGTGGTCCGGGCGGTCCGCAAAGTCCAACCGGCTGTCGTCAACATCGGTTCTGAGTACGAAGTGCGATACCGGTCCAATCCTTTTTCCGGTTTTGGCAGAAATCCTCTTTTTGATCAGTTTTTCAACGATTTTTTCGAACGCCGTTTTGATAAATCACAAAAAAGAACCAGCCTAGGCTCCGGGGTTATCATCGACGGCCGCCGTGGTTTTATTCTGACCAATGCACATGTGATCGCCCAGTCCGGCACTATTAAGATCACACTGAATGATGAGCGGGAATTCACTGCGGATGTGGTGGGCGCCGATCCGGATTCGGACCTTGCCGTGCTCCGGATCTCTCCGGATACCGTCCTTCCATCTATCGCAATGGGTAACAGCAGTGATCTGATGATCGGAGAAACGGTCATCGCCATCGGCAATCCATTCGGCTTTTCCCATACCGTCACCACCGGTGTCATCAGCGCAACACAGCGCAGTGTTCGCACCGACGATCGCGTCTACCATAATTTTATACAGATCGATGCTTCCATCAACCCTGGAAACAGCGGAGGCCCTTTGCTCAACATCGACGGCGAGCTGATCGGTATCAATACTGCCATCTATGCCAAAGCCCAGGGGATCGGTTTTGCAATTCCCATTGACCGGGCCCGAAAAATTGTAGCGGATCTGATCAAATATGGAGAGGTGGTACCGGCCTGGCTCGGTCTAATGGTTCAAAACCTTAGCCGTGAGGTTGCCCGATATCTCCGATTCCCCGGGAACCGGGGCATCCTCGTACAAGACACCCACGTTTCCGGTCCGGCAAGGAAAAGCGGTATCCAAAACGGCGATATCATCCTTTCCATCGGCAATCAGACCATCGGATCCGTCAAAGATTATCGTTCGATCATGAAAAAGTACACGGATGGGAACGTTTTGAACGTTGACCTTTGGCGTAGCGGTAAAGAGAGAACCCTATCGGTGGTGGCCGCTGTTTTCCCTATGGCGCTTGCCGAGGATCTGGCATACCGTTTATTCGGAATTAGCGTTGAGGATCGACCCGCAGAAAGGGGATGGGGCGGTAAATCCGATGAAAACCGGGGTGTTGTGATCACTCGGGTTCGAAGGAAATCTTACCTATCCCAGATCGGGGTTGAAAAAGGAGATGTGATCCGTCGAATGGATGACATTCCCATCGGCAACAAGGAAGATTTCAAAAAAACCGTCGTTAAATACCGTCAGAGATCATCGGTCGTGATCCTGCTGTTTCGTGGAAATCAGGGTTATTATATAACGGTAAAGCTGTAGGTCCTATACGGTGTACCTCTTAAAACGCATGGGGCGACCTAAATCATTAGGATCTGAATAATGACCCAAACCGGTAGAGAGTGTTCAAAATGAAACGAACCAAAATCGTCAAACTCCTGTCTTCAACCGCTCCCTTGGATAACGTTTTGATCAAGGGCTGGGTAAGGACCCGAAGAGATGCCAGTGGTTTTTCATTTGTGGAAGTGAATGACGGGTCCTGTCTGAAAAACATCCAAGTGATGGCTGATGGCGTCCTTGACAACTATGAATCGGTCAAGAAACTGACCACTGGATCGGCAGTGGCTGTTTTAGGTCCTATGGTGCCGTCACCGGGAAAAGGCCAAAAATGGGAGATTAAGGCGACCCGGGTCGATATCATCAGTATCGCTCCAGAAAATTACCCCTTGCAGAAAAAACGTCATACCGACGAATACCTACGGTCCATCGCCCATCTCAGACCCCGCACCAATAAATATGGGGCGGCATTTCGCATCCGATCCGAAATCTCATATGCCATTCACAAATTTTTTCGAGAAAGGGATTTTCGGTACATCCACACGCCGATTCTCACCGGTTCCGACTGTGAGGGTGCCGGTGAAATGTTCCATGTGACGACAACCGATCCCAACCCTGCTGAAGATGGGGAAAAAAGCGCGGAAAACCGGAACCTGTTTTTCGGCCGGGAGGCCAACCTCACGGTTTCCGGTCAACTCGAAGCGGAGATGTTCGCCTTGGCCCTTGGGGATGTGTATACTTTCGGCCCCACTTTTCGGGCGGAAAATTCAAATACTAGGCGACATGCCGCAGAGTTCTGGATGGTTGAGCCGGAAATGGCCTTTTGCGATCTTGAGGGAAACATGGACCTGGGGGAGGCGTTGATCAAATACCTCACCTCTTTTGTTATGGAACATTGCCGGGAGGATTTGACGCTATTTTCCAAATGGGTGAATAAACAATTGACAGCCACCTTGGAAAACATCGCCGATTCGGAATTTGTCCGTTTACCCTACCGCGATGCAGTTAAGATCCTCTCCGAATCGGGAAAAAAATTCGATTTTCCGGTCTCTTTCGGGAGCGACCTGCAGACGGAACATGAACGGTTTCTCACGGAACAGCATTTCAAGAAACCGGTGATCGTTTTCGATTATCCGGCTTCTATCAAGCCTTTTTATATGAGATTGAACGACGGTGGGGAAACCGTAGCAGCCATGGATCTCCTGGTACCCAGTATCGGCGAGATTATCGGCGGCAGCCAGAGGGAAGAGCGGCTTTCTGTTCTGAAGTCCCGAATGGGTGAGGCGGGTATGGATGCGGCCGAATACTGGTGGTACCTGGATTCCAGAAGATTTGGGTCGGTACCGCACAGCGGTTTCGGACTTGGATTTGAACGGCTTTTAATGCTCATTACCGGTATTTCGAATATCCGGGACGTTATCCCGTTTCCCAGGACGCCCAATCACATTGAATTTTAATCAGGTTTTCAGACATCTCAGCTTGGCCAGATCCTCGGCATATCCGTAGAGGTGGAGTCCTTTGCTCTCCACAATCATTTCTCCGTCCTTCACTCCGATCTCAGCGGCCATGTATTCCTTTAGGTTCTGTATGCCCGCCAGATTTGCCGGCAATCCTCCCCATAGGTCCCACGATCTGAAATAGACCACGAAATGAAGGGTGTCCTCCTGCACCCGGGTATCGATGGACCGCAGACATGGCGGGTCCACCAAGGTCAAGTCGGAAGGATGCGCCACCTGCAGCACCATCTGGTTATTCCGATGTCCATATCGTTGATATGTATTGATAACCCACTCGATCTGGTTCAGATAAAGGGATCCTTCCTCTTCAAAAACCACCCGACCGTCTATTTTTCTTTTATCGATGATCTCCCTGTTTTCCGTATTCCACCAGACCCGTTTCTCCCCGGTGATGGGAACTTTGGTCAATCTTTCGCCGTAAGTGTAGGATTCCCCTTTTTCCTTATGGGGGGACATGAGGTATTCCAGATAGGAACGTTCATAATCTTCCCCACCGAAGATATAATCCTCTTCAACAGGATTGGGAATGCCACAAGATGCCGGAATATCGGGCAGTATGGGGTGGGTTCCCGGATACTTAACATGTCCTGAAAAATAATCATATTCAAGACGTGTTTGTCCAGCGTAGGAGCCGCGATCGATTTTGAATCGTCTCCCCAGATCGAGGATATCGTTCACCGCTTGAAACCAGAGATCGGGAAGGTCTCTTGCCTCAATCCTGTGAATTTTCATCTATTCATTCTTCCTTTTACTAAATATCCAACATACTAACCTCAAGCGCATTACTCTGAATAAATTCCCGTCTCGGCTCCACCTCTTCGCCCATTAATATCGTAAAAATTTCATCACTTTCGACGATATCCTCTATTTTAACCTGCAGAAGAACCCTTTTACTCGGATTCATGGTGGTTTTCCACAATTGATCAGGATTCATCTCTCCGAGACCTTTGTAACGCTGAACGTTTATTCCTTTTTTTCCCTCTTCGTTGAAGTAGGTCAGCAATTCCCTTTTATCTCCGATGACAGTGGGATCGGAATCGCTTTCCGTTTGGAACACCCGGTACGGCGGTAGATCCATATCAAATATTTTTCGGCCGATAATAAAGCATTTTTGGTAATCCTTCGATGAAACCAGACCCCTTCCGATCCGGATCGGTTTATCTCCAGATCCTCTCGCATTCAGGGAAAAATCATTGGGATCCTCTTTGGGATTGGGTGATACGAACATCTGATACAGGCCGCGTTCATCACTCCAGGTCAACTCGCTGACAGTGTATCCCTTCTCACACAGAGTTTTTTTCAAATCGGACATTTTCTCCTTGTCCTTTAGAAAATAGACATGGTCCAGACCTTTCTTAATGAGTGTCTCCACTAGTTCCTCGTCAATTCCGCGCATCTCGAACTTGGAGATGATGGTAAAATACTCCGAGAGATTTCCAATAAATATGTAGAGATTATGATTGGATATCATACGCTCGTCATCAATCCCTATTTTCCTTTTTTCACAAATTCTTTTCAACACATGATCGTTATATTCGGTTTCATCTTTCAGATAGAGCGTACTTTTTCCCTTGCCGACCTTAAAAAGCGGCGGTTGGGCGATATATAAGTAGCCTTTATCTATAATTTCAGGCATTTGTCTATAAAAAAAGGTTAAGAGCAGGGTGCGGATGTGGGATCCGTCCACATCCGCGTCGGTCATGATAATGATCTTATGATACCGGATTTTTTCAATCTGGTATTCCTCTTTTCCTACACCGGTCCCCAGAGCAGTGATAATATTCTTGATCTCTTCGCTTCGCAGCACCTTGTCAAAGCGTGCTTTTTCAACATTCAATATTTTACCTTTTAACGGTAAAATTGCCTGGAATTTGCGATCTCTGCCCTGTTTTGCACTGCCTCCGGCTGAATCCCCCTCCACTAGAAATAGCTCTCTTTCGGCGGGTTCCGACACCTGGCATTCCGCAAGTTTTCCCGGCAGGGTGGAATCGGAGAGGGCGCCCTGTTTTCTGGCCAGATCCCGTGCTCTTTTCGCCGCGTCCCTTGCCCGTGCAGCATCAACGGCCTTTGCCATGATTTTTTTGGCAACCGCTGGGTTTTCTTCCAGAAAAATGCTCAACTGTTCGTTCACCAGGGATTCCACAAGCCCCTTGACTTCGCTATTTCCCAATTTTGTCTTGGTTTGACCCTCAAACTGCGGGTTCTTTATCTTGACGCTGATGATGGACGTCAGTCCTTCCCTTATATCGTCACCTGTAATTTTGGCTTGCATATTTTTAGGAAGATGGCCACTGGCAGAATATTGGTTGATAGACCGCGTCAGCGCCGCTTTAAACCCGATGAGATGAAAGCCGCCTTCCTGGGTATTGATGTTGTTGGCGAAAGAGAGGATTTTTTCCTTAAAGGTATCATTATACTGGATGGCCACTTCTATCTGTACATCGCTTTTCGTACCTTCGAAGAATACGGGAGGATGCATTGCCGTGTGGCGTTTGTTTAGATATTCCACAAATGATTTCAGGCCGCCCTCATAAAAGAACTCCTCGTTTTTACCTGACCGGTTCTCCGTTAAACGAATTTTAACCCCTTTGTTCAGAAAAGCCAGTTCCCGCAACCGACGATTCAAAATTTCGAAACTGAACTGATCCGTTGTAAATATATCGGAATCGGGGAAAAAGTGAATCTTGGTACCCTGCTTGCGTGTATCCCCGATCACTGTTAAATCACAGGTCTTGATTCCCTTTTCATAGGTCTGACGGTAAATCCTGCCCTCTTTAAATATCTTCACCTCCAGGAAGTTGGAAAGGGCATTCACCACAGAGACTCCGACGCCGTGGAGACCACCGGACACCTTGTAGCTGTCATTGTCGAACTTCCCGCCGGCGTGCAGCTTGGTCAACACAACTTCAACTGCCGGTACACCCTCGGTTTTGTGAACACCGACCGGAATACCCCTTCCGTTGTCTTCGACGCTGACACTGTTGTCCGTGTGCATCACCACCTTTATCTCTGAACAGTATCCGGCCATCGCCTCATCGATACTGTTGTCCACAATTTCATATACAAGGTGGTGGAGTCCGGCAACATCCACATTTCCAATGTACATCGAAGGCCTCAAACGAACCGGTTCAAGACCTTCAAGTACATCTATACTACTGGCATCATATGCTTTTTCCATCAGACCCTCATGGGCATAATTACACTTAAAAAACGCTTGTCTTCCAATCCCTGAATCAGGCAGGGTTTTTCCTCATCCACGATATCGACGACAATTTTTTCCTCATCGATGGCTCCAGCGGCATCCGTAAAAAATTTAGGATTGAACGCCGCTTCAATGGGATCCCCTGAAAATTCGATCTCCATTTCCTCTTTTGATTCGCCGATATCCGGATTGGTAGAGGTGATGGTGAGATTATCATCTGTAAATTTGAAAATGGCACCCTTGTAATCATCCGATGCGAGGATGGACATCCGTTTGAGCATCATCAGGAACATCTGCCGGTTCAATGGAATGCTGTTCCCTTCCCTTTTCATGATAATTTCACCGTATTTTGGAAATTCTCCCTCAAGGAGGCGGATGACAATGGTTTCCACCTCTTTTTTAATAATGAAATGATTGTCTTTGAAACCGATCTGAACTGTTCCTGTAGATTCGAGAAATTTGTTGACTTCGTTGAGACCCTTTTTAGGAATGAGAACGCCTCCTTCGACAGGAAGATCCACTCCCGATTCATAAACGTGATCCACGGTAGATAAACGGCTCCCATCGGTGGAAACCAGTCTTATGACGTTTTTATCATCCACGATCAGCTTTTCAAAATAGGCGCCGATGATGTGCGCTCGTTTATCGTCTACTGCACCAATTACCAGCGTCTTCTCTATCATGCCCTTAAGTACGCCGGACTCGATTTCCAAAAACTGAACATCCTCGATCCGGGGAACATCGGGAAAATCTTCAGGATTCATTCCCACGATATGATATTCAACATGGGCGTTGCCGATCTCAAACCAGTGATTATCAATCTCGTTTAATTTGATCTCTTCATCGGGAAAATCCCTGACAATTTCAAAAAACTTCCGCGCATTGAGGGCCATACTGCCCTCTTTTTCGATGACCGCCGGATAGAACCCCTCAAATCCGGTTTCGAGGTCGGTCGCCACGATGGAAATCTCGGAATCCATGGTACGAACCAATACATTGGTAGTGATGGCAAGATTGCTCTTCCGCCCGGTCAAACCCTGAACTTTGGATAACACGTCGATAATGTCGGATTTTCTGATGGCTAATTTCATCTTTTTCCCTTAATTTCTGAAATTTGTTTTATCATTCCAATCCACAATCATAAAAAAAACTACCTGAATTATCAACATATTATTTCTATTTTTAATATATTTTTAACGCTGGATCGCAGAACATCCCATCAATGTCTGCCACCAGAATTTGGGTGGGTCCGATTCGGTCGGATGCGAGTCTGAATATTTTCCTATCCATTGATCCATTTTTTCATTCCTAAAACCTCAAAATTTTTCCATCTATCTGATATTCTTAATTTAATAAAACTTGCATACAAGCTGTCCACCGTCATGAACATTTTTTCACACAATTCCGCCTTTTCCAGAACGATATTTTCCGTGTCGTGCCCGGTCTCAACCGTCGGGGCATCGGGTATTTTGATCTGTGTAATGTGAAAGCTTTCACCTTTCACGGTAAACTGCCATCGCTTTTCCGCAACCCTTAATACCAGGTTCAGTTCAGTGACCACCGCCCCTTTTTTTAATGAAAGCAACCCCTCTTCCAGGCCGGCATCATCTCCCTTTATAATAATTTTTTCGGTGGCACTATCTTCGGATCGTTTTTCAAAAACGATCCGATTACCGATCTCCAAATGCGCACCATATCCAATGATACTATTTAACCTTTTAATATCATTTTCAATAATATACCATAGCCAGGTTAAAAACTCGTTTCCTAAAAATTTATATCGATTAAAGGATACGGCAACATCAAGCATCGGTTACTCCTTGAAAGAGGCTGGGACAAGGTTGGATAAGAGATCCCGATCCGGTTCTGAGAGACCTAAATTCAGTTCGGCGATGGTAAAAGGAAAAAGCCTGATTAACGACAGTTTAAATGATTGTGTGAATAGGGATTCCAACTCCTCATTGGCCGATTTCAAAGTCGAGTAAAACCATAAGGAGGCGTTTTCATAATCCCAAATTAGATCGTAGATGTTCGGTGTCGCAGGTATGCGCTGATTTAGAACACTTCTCACGTGTTCCTTTATCATTTTTTTTTCATTCCGTGAAAAAAATTCACGGTTGCTCTCTTTCATCTGCTTGGCAAGCTGCATCTGAAAATGCTTACCAACGATTTTGGCAGGCACGCTTTTTTTGTCGATCCTCAGGGAAAAAACGAAATAGGTGCCCAAAATGAAGGAAGAGCCGCTGAAATCGGAGAGGAAGGGATTTTCCAGTGAAGCCCATCCAACGGCTTTTTCCATGGGCGTACCGTCAATTTCGACGATCTTGTTTTTTTCCAATCCCTCCGTTATGGTTCCAATTAGATCGGTTTCAATCTTGCCCAGGATCCTGTATCTGGTAATGGTGCCGACTGATGACAAAAGCCCCATAAGTATAAATCCTCATTAAATAATCTGAATGGTAAAAAAGGAAAGGATCCTATCCTGTTTGATGAAGTGATACAATAGTTTATTCGTATCCGAGTAATCAGTAATCTCAGGCTTTCATATATATAATTTATAATTAAATACATAATAATAAAAACAGGGTTTGTTCAAACAGCTAAATTCTATTTAACGAATTGTTATTATAGTTATTTATGTAAACTCTGCTTGTTCGTTTCGGGTTTCGAAGGTTGCCGAAAAATAGCGGGTTATGAACCGTGAATAAAATGTTGTTCAAAAAAGGATCGTTTTGAACAAATTGTGAGTCAAGTTATCATCCATAAAAACGTTGCGGGGGGTTGGAATTGAAATTCATAGCGGATCTGCATATTCATTCCAGATATTCAATCGCCACATCCAAAAATCTGGATTTTGAAAATCTGCACATTGCCGCGCAATTAAAAGGTATTCAGGTGGTGGGTACCGGCGATATAACCCATCCAGAATGGTTCAATGAAGCCAAGGAGAAACTGATTCCGGCGGAAGAGGGATTGTACAGACTAAGGGAAGACATATCCAGAAATTGTGATGTCCATGTACCGACATCCTGTCTTTCAGATGTACGTTTTTTGCTAACCACGGAGATCAGCAATATATACAAAAAAAACGGGAAAACCCGCAAAAACCACAATCTCCTATTTCTGCCGGACCTTGAAACGGCGGAAAAAATGAATCGCCGGCTGGACGGAATCGGCAACATAAAATCTGACGGCCGTCCCATATTGGGACTGGATGCCCGAAACCTGCTGGAAATTCTGCTTGAAACGTCGGATCTTGCATTTCTGGTGCCTGCACATATCTGGACCCCATGGTTTTCCGTTTTGGGATCCAAGTCGGGGTTTGACAGTATAAAAGAATGCTTTGACGATCTTTCCGGGCATATATTTGCCGCCGAGACCGGATTGAGTTCAGATCCGGAAATGAATTGGCAAGTGTCGGGATTGGACGGACTGACCTTGATTTCAAATTCAGATGCCCACTCTCCCTTGAAGTTGGGAAGGGAGGCCAACATATTTGACACCGAACTGAGTTATACGGCCATAAAAAATGCCCTTCAGCAGGGGGACCCGAACCGTTTTTTGGGAACTTTTGAATTCTATCCTCAGGAGGGCAAGTATCATCTGGACGGGCACCGGCGGTGTCGGGTCCGTTTTGAACCTTTCGAGACGGCGGCGGCCGGTGGAATATGTCCGGTATGCGAAAAACCGCTGACCAGAGGTGTTTTGAACCGTGTCCAGGAGCTTTCGGACCGGGTGGAAGGGGAAAAGCCTGATAAGCGTTTTCCGTTTTACAGCATTGTCCCTCTAACGGATGTTCTGTCGGAGATTTTTGATGTCGGCCCGGGTTCGAAGAAGGTGCAGCGTCAATATGAGAATGTTCTTTCAGAATTGGGAAGCGAATTCGATATTCTTCACCGCTTGACAGCTGAACAGATCGATTGTGGCGGCATTCCCCTGCTGTCGGAGGCGATCGACAGGATGCGTCGGAAAAAGATAGAGATCATTCCAGGTTACGATGGTGAATTCGGTCGAATAAAAATATTCAGTCCCGGGGAAAAAGATGAATTGAAAGGTCAGAAAAGTCTTTTCTGCATGCCGATGGGAAATGATGAACAGATTCCAAAAGCACCTGAAAAATGGGAAACCTACCGGAAACTGAAAGAGACAATAAGAAGTAAGGAATCTTTCATAGGAACTCAGCAGAAAAAAAAAGTGTGTCGGAAAAGGAGCCGGTCTGATGTTTTATCAAAAAAAGATAAGGAGAGCGTTAAAAGTCGTATTGAATTAAATCAACAGCAACTGGCAGCAGTGGAACATAAAGGTGGACCATTGATGATCGTTGCCGGTCCGGGTACCGGAAAAACCCTCACCTTAACCCGTCGGATTGCCCATCTCATCCAGCAGGATCCAAAAAACGTCCGTTTCACATTGGCAGTTACCTTTACCAATCGGGCCGCTGTTGAAATGAAAAAAAGATTGGAATCGATCCTGGGAAATACATCTATATTACCGATTGTCACCACCTTCCATGCGTTCTGCTTCAAGCTGTTAAGAGAACAATGGGGAGAAGAACGATTTTCTGTTATCGATGAGCCCAACCGGGAATCGGTGGTCCGCGACGCGATTTTTAAGGTGAAAAGATCCGGAACGCCGGTTTCAGCTAATTTTAAAAAAATAGAAAAATGGATTAGCCAGATAAAACTGAGATTATTGGAGCCGGTGCTTTTTTCGGAAGGCATACCGGATCTCCAGGAAAGGGAGACCTTTGTTGATATATACCATACCTATTGTGAGTTATTGAAAATACAAAAGCTCCTGGATTACGAGGATCTCATCGCGGAGGTTGTCCGAAAATTGGAATCGGATGCAGCGTATCGAAAGGTGATGCGGGATCGCTTTCGGTTCCTATTTGTGGATGAATATCAGGATCTCAATGAGGGACAATATAGGATCGTCCGTGCCCTGGCACCCAAAGACCGGAATATCTGTGTGATCGGAGATCCCGATCAATCCATTTATGGGTTTAGGGGATCGGATGTGACCTATTTCAAACGCTTTGTAACCGATTATCCAGATGCAGAGGTTATTCAACTCAACCGTAACTACCGTTCCACGGAAACGATCCTAAAGGCATCCGGTCAGCTAATGGATCAATACAGCCTTACAGAAAATGGAAAAAATATTTACTCCGATATTCATGGTGTCGATAAAATTAAAATCGTCGAAACCGCTTCTATGAAATCGGAGGCGGTAGCCATTGGGAAAATTATCGAAAAAATGGTCGGCGGCACCGGTTTCCATTCCATGGATTTTGGTCATACAGATGGATACGATGAGGTGGGTACACGCCATTTTTCAGAGTTTGCCGTATTGTGCCGGACCCGATCTCAGATTAAAGAATTCGAAGCCTGTTTTGTAAAGGCGGGCATCCCCCATCGGATTGCCGCACGTGATAAAAGGTTTGCTCTTTCCGATATCGCGGACTTGTTGTCAGTAATGACATTAATAGAAGGAGGCGGCAGTTTCATGGATCTCGAAAAGCTGGCACGGGCACTGACGGCGGGGATTGAAAAAGAGGCGCATGAAAGATTGAAGATGTGGTGTTTCGCAAAAAAAATGGGCTTGCATCTGGCCCTTGAGAAACTGATTCGTTTTCCGGTGCCGGGTCTTACCAGCCGCTCCCAGCATCGGTTGGTGTCATTATCCGAGCAATTGAATGATATTCAGCAAAAAATAGGGGATTTGACCGTTTATGAAAAGCTCCTTCACATATCTGAAAAAACGGGACTGAAAGAGAAGATCCGGATTGATGAAAAAACAAGGGAAGTCTTTAACCAATTGCTTGTGTTATCCAAGAATTTTGAAAGAGATGCAGCCGGATTTATGGCGGCTGTGACACTCGATACGGAAGCGGATATTTATGAATCGATGGCGGAAAAAGTCACGCTTATCACTTTGCATGCAGCCAAAGGTCTTGAATTTCCGGTTGTTTTCATCGCCGGATGTGAGGATGGATATCTACCCTATCATAGACCCGGCGAATCGTCGGCCTCTTACGATGAAGAGCGCCGACTCCTGTATGTCGGCATGACAAGGGCCAAAGAGGAGCTGTTTATTACCCATGCACTAAAACGCCAACTATGGGGAAAACTGTACGAAAGAAGAATTTCCCCTTTTATAAATGATGTAGATTCGGATATCATAATTAAATCAAGACACGAGATGAAAAGAAGAAAACCCAAACAGGTTCAGCTTACATTGTTTTCATAGGAGAAAAGATATGGCAGATTTTGAATCAATTGCTTTTGGCTGGCATCAGCAGATGAAAATAGAGTTGCTTGATAAGCTTAAAACAGACCTGAAAGAATCGATGCGAAACCAGGATACGGTGCTTCGGGATGCCATTCGGCAGATTATGTCGGAATTTCCAAAGTTGACCCTGCCCATTACCCTGGAAAGCGGCAAGAAAACCACTCGGCCCAAAAAGAACGACGAAATTGAAAACGATGAAATTCTTGATATCATCAGAGGACTTGCCAAATCGGAAAGGATCGTCCTTGAGGCCAGAAATGATGCCACTTCCCGGTATCTCGAAATCCTGACCGCGTATCTGCCAAAAATGGCGGAAAAAAAGGAGATCGAATCCTGGATCCGGGAAAATATCGACATCAGCCGATTTAAAAGCCCCATGCAGGCGATGGGTTCCATTATGAAACACTTCGGGAAGCGGGCTGACGGGCGGCAGGTCAAGGAGATACTCCAGCAATTGGCGGGAGGTCAATAACCCTCAATACGGTTATCGACTAGCTTCAAAGGCCTGCGTCGATCCGGCCAAAAAGACACCTTTCTTTAGAGTATAGATCCGAAATAATAACAACAAAGAATTGTCCCTGAAATGTTTGGTCCATGGATGTGAAAACGCCCGAAAAAAAACAGGCCAGACGTCGATTCCTGTTCCTTTACGAAACCATATTCGAGGCTGACACACCAGCCGGGAAATGGTTTGATATACTGCTGATCTTGTCCATTATCATCAGCGTGGTTGTGGTCATGCTGGACAGCATGGCACCGGTACGGGCAGAATACGGAAAGCTGCTAATCGGGCTGGAATGGTTTTTTACCCTTCTTTTTACGATAGAATATATCCTCAGATTGATCTGCATCGGGAGACCGGCACGCTATGCTGTCAGTTTTTTCGGTCTGGTAGATCTGCTCTCCATCATACCCACTTATCTGAGTCTTTTCATTCCCGGCACTAGATACCTTGTCGTCATCCGGATTCTCCGCATCCTGAGAGTATTTCGTATTTTTAAGCTGACTCAATATGTGGGCGAGGCTCATAACCTGGTCCATGCGCTAAAAGCCAGTAGCCGGAAGATTGCGGTGTTTATATTTACCGTGCTCACCCTGGTCACCATTTTTGGATCGCTCATGTATCTGGTCGAGGGAGAATCCAACGGTTTTACCAGTATTCCCAAAAGTATTTACTGGGCCATCGTGACACTGACCACCGTGGGATACGGGGACCTTTCACCCCAAACCGGGCTGGGTCAGATTTTTTCGGCAGTCATCATGATTTTGGGATACGGTATCATCGCCGTACCCACCGGTATCGTAACCGTGGAGGTTTCCCATGCCATGGATCATAAGGCGCTGAACCAGGCATGCCCGGACTGCGGTTCCCAGGGACACGACAAGGACGCTGTGCATTGCAAATATTGCGGTGAAAAACTATAGTATGAACATCAGAAAAGCTAAAAAGAGGGACATCCGAACACTCTCAATGCTGATACGAAACGCACACAAGGATGTCGCCAAGAGATTTGCACTTCGTGCTGATAACTGTCCCAAACATCCATCAAACTGCACAGACCAATGGATAGAGAATGATTTTGAGCGCGGTGTGGTTTATTACCTGGCAGAGATCGACGGCGTTCCCGCCGGGTGTGTAGCGCTGGAACATGCCGCCGCTGAACTCGGTTATCTGGAAAGGCTGTCTGTCCTTCCCCGTTACCGGAAAAAAGGGCTGGGTATGAAACTCACCCGTTATCTGTTTGAGCGGGCGCGACAATCGGGGATTCGGACCATCGGGATCGGCATCATCGCACAATTTACTGAGTTGAAAAACTGGTATGAGAAGATCGGTTTCATTCCTGGGGAAACCAAAACATTCCCACACCTTCCCTTCCAGGTCCTGCTGATGCGTTATACACTTTAACAGCAGGCGGACCTGATAGATCCCGAATCTTTTCCTTTGAGCCACGTTTGAATGATATAGGCGGCACAACCCACGCCCGGGGTGACCGTTACGGCCTGAACCGGGCAGTTGTTTGAACAGGCCCCGCATTCCATACATCCGTCGAGGTCCACCACCGAGGCTTTTTTGTCTTTAACCGCCAGTACGCCATGGGGGCAGACCATTTCACACATCCTGCAGCCGATACACTTTTCCCCATCGACGGAAAGAGAAGCAACATCTGGAATATATCTGAAATCTTTCATCAGATCACCTGTCTTTGATACCTTTCATTATCCTGCAAAAGCGGCTCCGATCCATGTCAACACGCCCAATACGACGGCACCCAGTTGAAAGGGGATCGCCTTTCTCATCTCCTTTTCCACGCCAGAGGGGGATGTAAAGGGGGTGGATCCGGTAAAGTTCATTGAAAGATAGGAGCTGACTGCTCCGATCAAAATCAGGAAGGCCAAAGATCCCCAGAATCCAGCCTGCTCCCAAAAGATCAAAGCCGACAAAAGGCCGGCGGGAATGCCGGTTATAACACCCTTTATAGAAAAAGACCGACCGGGAATCCATGGCAGTAGAATGGGAGCAACGGCTGCGCCGGCGAATATGGCGATGATAAGTGCGGTGTTCAGCATCCATCCGCGGGACCACGCGCCGGAAATGGAGAAGATTCCGGGGCCGATCCCGGATAGGAGAAAGGCAGCCAGCATTACCCAGGCGGCGGGTTTTGCGAGAAGTGTGATCTCCACCGGGACCAAAATCGTCCGTTCCCAAGTGGAAAAGGTCACCCGGCGCATCCTGGCATCCGTTGTCATACCATCGGCCAGAAAACGCGAAATATCATTGGCTCGAATCGGACCCCATATCACCTTGAAGCCGCATCTTTCTTTCACACCCCTTGCGCTGACACCCGTTGCGGAAAGCTGTGGGCATATGAGTTTCCGATGGTTGACAATGGATGCCAGTCCGGATTTTTTAACCCTTTCAGCCACTTCTTGGGTTGAGAAAAGCGCCTCTCCTGCTGCACACCACACATTGATTCCCCGCGTGTCCAAAACCAGGATCCAGACCGCAACCCCATCCAAAGCCTTTCTAAGGGTATCGAAACTCAGTTTGTAATTGGCGGACACCAGGACGGGGGAATCTGGATTCGTCTTTCCGATGCAATAAAGGCCCGGTGCGATTTTGTGGTTGTTTCGGTTCAGACCGAAACGGGCAGCCATGGATCCGGCAAGATCCCACCGGCCCAAACGGGAAGAGATGCGGGGTACTTCCCCCGCCGCGGTTTTAACAAACCCCTCGACGAAGCCGTGAAGCTGATAGCCTGGTTTTTCATAGGGGTGGCTTTTCGCTGGCGGCGGAGCGCCGCAGCAGGGAGCCCTATCCGGTGACTCAGATGCAAATGACGACAGATCCACTGACTCTCCCAGGCAGCAGGAGGAAAATTTCGGGGCGTTATCCATGGGAAACGGTTTGTTGGATCCGAATTGATCTTTCGGAGGATTTGGCGGCTGGGTATTACTGCAACCACAGTCCTTGTTTTCGGGAGGGTTCATCTTCCGGCCTTCCGACGGCTATAATTTGGAAGCCGCCCCTTTGTAAGTTAAATGAAAAGGCTTCGGTTTATATTTGCGATTCAACGGTACTGGTTCAGTATGGCCGCCGCTTCATTGCAGATCTCAATTCGAAGGGTTTCGGGGGAGACCACCTCCGCATGGGCTCCCCATTTCATCACCCAATGCTTGATCTCTTGTAACCCAGCCACATGGGCCCTAAATAAAACGGCGCCACCCGGAAGATCCTTGATCTCTTGGGTTTTGTGCCAGATCTTTTCCCGGATGTAGCCTGCGACGTTTTTTGAAAACCGGATCTCCACCGATTCTGTTTCGCCGGAAAACACCCCGAAACTGGATTCCAGCCGTCGGTCCAGATCCAGCCCTTCGGGAAGGGAAAAGTGCTCATCGGTTTCCGAAATAGATTTAATTCGGTCCAGAGCGAACATCCTGACTTCTCCCCTCAAGCGGCAACCTCCGATGAGGTAAAAGGAATCCTCGAAAAGCCAAATCTTATATGGCTCCACTTTCCGGCGGCTCTCCTCCTGCCGGCTCATGGCGTAGTATTGGATCTCGAGAACCCTGTTTTCTGCAATGGACCGGCTGATTTGGTTGAGGGCCTCGTTCAGGTCTTCGAAAGGTTTGTAGGGTTTGGGAGCAACCTCAAGGCTTGAATCTATTCGTTCCAGATATTCAAGGTATTGGGGGGGCAGGGTTGTTTTAATTTTCTGGAATAGGGTTTCAAGGGAATCATAGAAAACGGATCCCTTTAGCACCGTCAGAAATCCCCTGCTGAACCATAGCGACATCAGTTCAGTCAGACTGAATGGGATGGGGATGTGTTGCCTGGCGGCGTCCAGTACCGCCCATCGATTGGTACCCTCCACCTTCTCGGTATAAAGGGGAAAACCGGCCCCTTCCAGAGCAGCCAGATCCCGGTACACGGTCCTTGGGTGGCAGTCCAGATCGGCCGAAAGGTCCGCCACCGATTTACCGATTCTCGAGGACATAAGATGCTGAATGATTCGCCACTGCCGGCTGAGCTGGTCACCCCTTGCCATGATCAATCTCCATTTTACGGCTGGGTTCAATTCTCCTTTTTGTATTCGGGATCACGGACACTATGAAAAGTCTGGGATACAGACCCATTCCTGTCAAGAGAAATGAAAAAATTCGTTCTCTTTTGACCGGATCTGTCAAAACGGTCCGGTATACTCCGTGCTATCTAAAAACAATAAATTTATCGGTTTTCGGGAGGGATTTGGAGATGATGACACAGAATCTGGATACGGTCTACTCGGAAAGTTTCGAATATCATGGAAATACGGCCATCGAGCGGATCCGGCGGCAGGACGGGGTCACCGTGTTAAGGGACTGGTTGCTGTTCGACACGGTAGAGGAGGCGGAAACCTATTTTCATGACCGGAGCTGCCGGCAGACCGATTATGTGCAAGAGGTTTTTTGCTAGGTGCCCATCCGGAAACGGCATCTTGTGGGAATTAACCAAATATTCAATGCAACGGAGTTTTTATGCGGCACCAACTCATCGAATGGGTCATGGATTGTCTGCTCATGGCGCTGGTACTGATGCTGGCGATAATGGTCACAGCAGCGTATGGGTTTTAGGGCTGTTTTTCTCGGGTTTTCCAGGCCGGAAACGTTTCACAGCGGTTCGGTAGGCTGCAAACACGACCTCATCCCCCGTTTCTGCATATCGCAGATCTATGTACTGCCGGCAGATGTGCATCACGGCAACTGAAATGTCGGGACGGCTTTCACCGATCCAGGCTGCGTAATCCAGAGGCCCCTGCGCGGGCTGTCTGGCCAGTCCGGCGTCTGCCAGTTTTCGGCAGAACAGAAGATACATCTGCTGGACCGGATCTTTCCCAGAAGCCGGTTTTCTTTTTTTCCGGCGCTTCCACCGAAATAACACAAACCCGGCGGCGCCGGTTACGATAATTCCCGTCAACACGGAACCTTTCATGAAACCGTCCTTCAGGCCGATCCTGGCATAAATTCGCTGCTGTCGCAGATAGGAAAACCCCAACACCCATCGATCCCAACTGCTGTTGACCAAATCCCATCCCAACTCGATCTTTTTCCAGTAGGCGATAAGTGGGCCGAAGCCGGTGATTCCTTCTAAAACGCCCCGTTCATCCGGTGCCAGGGCCGCGGCCACTCCCCGCTCGATCCGATCCGGTGCGATGGTGGAGGTTGGGTCGATCCGCACCCAGCCCTGCTTGGAAAGCCATACCTCTGTCCATACATGGGCCTCGGTCTGTCTCACAATAAGGTAGTTGCCGTATGGGTTGATCTCTCCACCCAGATAGCCGCCAACGATTCGAGCGGGTATTCCGGCAGCGCGCATCAGAAAAGTAAAGGCGGAAGCATAATGTTCGCAAAACCCTTTTTTGGAACGGAACAAAAAGTCATCCACGGTATCCCGTCCCAAAAGCGGTGTGTTCAACGTGTAATAAAACCGGTTTTTCCTGAAATAGGAAAGGGCCGTTTTAACAATCTTTTCGGGGTCGTTTGACTGTTTGCGCCACTGGTTTGCCAGTTCAATTGCCTCGGGGTTTACATGGGGGGGAAACAGCAGACTCGATGCTTCCCAGGGTTCCATGGGACCGGTCCGGTAGTTCATAAAGGAACGTACCCGGTAACGGGTGCGGCGGCGAATTTTCCGCCGGGATACCAGAGTATGGTCTGACAAAAAGGCACCCGCCACCAGACCCGACTTTGGGAGGTCCAGGGTGTAAAGCCATCTCTGCCCGTGGGGTTCTAGAACCACCGTATAGTCCACCGGGCCGGTCCCTGTGGGAGCGCGGGATCGCAAGCGGGCCTTGATGCCCGGGGACCAGGTTCTGCCATCAAACCGGTTAAATACCATTCCCCGCCAGTACAATCGGTTTGGGGCGGGAATGGGACCTTTGAACTCCGCCCTGAATGCGACCTCGTCACTCTGGACCAGCGTTGAAACGCTGCCCGGCGTCAGGCGATCCGTGAACCCTGTCACGGAGACATTCCGCTTGGGAGATCCCCAGAAGCTTCCCTGAATCCTCGGAAACAGCACAAACAGAAGGATCGCCAGGGGAATCGCTTGGGCCATGATGAGGGCCGATAATCTCAGTTGTGACCCCAATCGGCCCGCCGGATGGGTGATGTGAATCAAAACGGCAGTGGTGATGAGAACGGATACCACCATGTAAAAGGTCATGAACAGGGAATTGGTATAGAGCAGGTTGGTAATCACCATAAAAAAGGTTAAAAAAATCGTCATCATCCGGTCCCGATGCGTCCGGATCTCCAGGGGCTTCAAACCCACCATGATCGATAAGAGCCCCACACCCACATCCATGTCGAAGGAAACGCCGTAGGAGGCCACCCCTCCTGCGAAACCAGCCACCGTAAGGAGTTGCATCGATGTCGATCCAGGCAACCGCCGGTTTCGTAACTGAATGATCAGGCGATATCCCCACAAAGCGATACACCACAGGATGATCCATACCGGCAGCCGTACGATATGGGGTGCGATGGCAATGGCGAGCGCCCCGAGAAGGGTTCCAATGTGGGGATCTTTACTGTTCATGGCGAAGAATTCGAACCGGTCACCTGGACCGGATCCGGGGAGATTCGGTGTAGGGCCAGCGCTTTCAGGCAGTTTTGGCGATGGGCATCCCCCAGACCCGGTGAGATGGCTCTGCCCGGGATTCTGAGGCCGTAGGTGATCCGGTCCCGGTGCGCGCGCAGCACCATGCCGCACAAAAGGGATAGTTTTTTTTCCTCGTCCGTTTCGGCGATCTGATCCCAGTCTAATATTCCGAAAGACCCCGCTCTGCCGGCAAACTGCTTGGTAAACAAACCCTGCCCCCTTGAAAAGGCCTTCCAGGAGATGTGTCCGATACTGTCCCCGGGCTGATATGCCTTCAGGCCCAGAAAGTCATCCACCCCTGTTGTAATGGCACGACCGCCGGAAATGTTGTCGGCCGTTTCACCCGTGATATCCACTTGACCCGGCATGGGACGCGGATACACTAAACACTGAGCGCCCCCGGGGATGCGTTTCCATGCTCGGAACAGCCCCATGGGATACCGGCTGGAAACGGTCAGGGGGCCCGATTCCATGATCCCTCTTTTTTCGGCCCTGGTTGGAAGGGAAAGATTCGCTGATCCGTGAACGGGAATCGTAGCTGCATTTTTTCGGGCACCGGATAAACCGACTCGGACCGCGAGAGCTGTTTTGGGGCCACCCTTGAGACGGCAATTAAACACCGCTTGGCCCCCAGCGAAAACCGGCCGGGCCCGCATACTTAAGAGGACGATCCGGGAGATATTGCGACAGGTGTGGAACAGGGAGACCAGGGCCATGGCACCCAGCAGAAATGTCAGGACAAACCCAAGGTTACTGCCGTAATTCATGGAGCCGATCAGCATGGCCAGTAACACAAGCATAAAAAGAAAACCGTATCGTGTAGGGAGCACATAAACCGGAGTGGAG